>BNJS01002258.1_pt1 | contig 19616 bp, 35 predicted proteins | sample 8540461 | NCBI WGS metagenome assembly BNJS01 (sample SAMD00202454, study PRJDB9452) | human saliva metagenome | isolation source: human saliva | place: Japan | reverse complement strand
CCGTGAACCTCGGTTTAGCCCGACGGTCATGTCGGAGCCGTGGAACCCTCAGGGCTTTAGCCTTGGACGGTCGTCGAGCCGTTCCCGCCCATCCGATCCAGCGAGGGCAAAGGCAGGCGCAGTAGAGCTGAATGGCAACAGGGCGCGCTATCCGCCTTTTGAGGAATCGAGCGGGCCGATCGCGCTGATGGGCTGTTTTTCCCTTGGCCACATCCACCACGCATGACGCTGAGATCCGTACGTAGCCGCTGGCGGAGGTGGAATCTTTCCGTCCCTTTGCGGCGCATTTACGCTGAACACGGCCCAACTATCAGAACAAAAGAGTGCCCGTGAACGAGCAACCTTCTGACCGTAATACAGCAAAACGACGATAGTAAGCGCTGGCGCCCCGAACAGGAGTAAGCGTCAGGGCAGATTCCAAATCAATAAAGTGTTACAAAATGAAGAAGAGAAGAATTTCTGGTAGGACGTTCGCTGGCCCTTGCGGCCACGACGTTTTTGCAGCACCATCCCGACGACGCTTGGGCCTCCAGCCCGACGCCAGTGGACGGAACGGAGAGGCCAGCCTCGGGCACCGCTATCCAGCTGCAGTATCCGATGGTGATCTGTTTGGCACCTGGACCATCAACCGGGTGAAGGTCAAAAGACCGTCGACGGTGTCTCCTCCGAGCGCACCTATTCGGCCGGTCAGAAGGTGGAGTCGTTCAACGAAAGCCCGAAGCGGGTGACTTTTTCGGCCGACGGAAACTCCGTGTTTGAGTATGAGAATGGCAAGACCGACGGACCGTTTGAGTATACGGTCGAAGGCAAACCAGATCAAGCGGATGATCATGGTCGCCGTCCTCACCTATGACTATAAGGTGACGCCGTCAGGTGAACTCCAATTGGTTGATCTCTATTAGCTACAGTCGATTCGCATTCCATCGTAGAGGAATACATCATTACGGGACGAAAGCGATAGTGAGAAGACAGCCTTGTAGGGCTGTTTGATGCCCTCTCAGTGATGCGGGAGCGTTCTCTCTTCGAACAGCTCAAGGCATATCAACTAATAGAAAATAGAATAGCAGTATGAAACAGTTATTACTCAGGTTTCGTAGGCGCCTTAGCCCTACTCTTCCTATTTCAGCAACCAGCTTTTCTCGCAGGGCCAGTCGACCACGCAGGGAAAGGATTTCTGGCTGAGCTACGGCCAGAATGCTCACTGGGTCAGCCTCAAGCAGATATGTTGCAGTAAAGAGTTGTAGCGATAAAGTCTACGAAGGTGACACTTACCTTTTACAGAAGGACGGCACGACGGAGACATTTCAATGTGGCAGCAGGTCAGGTGTATACAGCGTATGTTTAATGCGGCAGGAAGCTGCGAAAGATGTATAGTAATGCTACTGGGGAAAACTCCCATACAAATCGTTGCATATTGTTTCTGATGAGTTGATTACTGTATTTGCAATCAATATTTATCAGGCATACCACGGATGCTACGAATGTGTTTCCATCAACCAACTACGTAAAGTCTTTATCAGTCATATCTTACTATAAACTATTAGAGTGGAGATGGTGATGGCTATACAGTATTGCTGTCGAAAGAAATGGTACAACTGCAGGTGAAGGAAATACGAATGTGCTCGCCACTTGAATCGTGGGGACAGGTATACACGTATGTGAGACGGAAGCGATATGATCGGGTACTCTGATTACGTCGGATAAAGCCGATTGCTTACTTTTTACAACGAATACTTGTGTCATGTACCCGAATGATCTAGCGCATGTGACTGTTTGTTTCAGCAGCAGGTGCCGGTTCATTCATGGGGAAATAAATTCCTGGTTCCAAGTTACCAAACGTGGTATAGAAACGGGTCTGAGTTGTGAGCCTCGCAAGATGGGACTACGATTACGCAGACAGCGTGGTCACGATTATGTCTAGTCCTGGAGCCGGAGGCTTGACCTTGAATGCCGGCCAGTTTGTAGAATTGGAGGTCTCTCTCAATGGATGGAGGATGTTATATTCAATCGGATAAACCTGTTGCTGTAGCTTCGTTTTGATGGGGATTAGATAATCCAGGGACTCTTTATCACAAAATGGTGACCCGGCTATGGCATGGGTTCCGCCTCATCGAGCAGACAGTAATGAATGTGGCGCTTGCTCCGTTCGCTAGCTACGGGAACATCTGTATTGAAAGAACATCATGCGCTGATCGTGACCCCGACAGCCACAAAGAGATGCCACGACGATGACCATCTGGTGCTGGTGTTCCCAAGGCGCTTTCAGGCGGAACATGGACGGATAATGCTCCCATCAGGCTTTTTCGTTCTATTCGATGCCCCTATAACTGAGGAGACTGCTACCTACTACTTTGAGAAATGCAGCGGGTCTCTCCGTGTTGGGATATGGTTTAGGGTAGTTACGAGTCTTACTACTATCTCGCTGCCTCTTCCGCACGTCAGTTGAATCCGGCTTTCTATCTCAATGACATCCATTTCTGAGGACGCTAACGAGCAGACTTATTGTGCAGGTGAGTTCAAGGTGAAAGGGTGTTGCGCAGATGCAACCCAATCCGGATCGAGGAGCCATCACGTGGTTCATGTCGACGGTCAGGAGCGAAACAGATGCACGCGACAAGTTGGAATGGACGATCCAGTCGCTTGAGTTGGATAAGCCGCATGAGATTACGATGGTCGTCAAGGCCTCGTACAACGAGAGTCATGACGCTGACGACCAAGATCACGGTGGTCAATCCCCAGCCGCTCAAGATTACAGGTGAGCGCTTCATCTGTCCGCCGGCACAGTCGGTGACGCTGAAAGCTGGCGATGGTCCCTGCACGTTATCAGTGGTATCTGAATGGCAATCCGATCACGGGTGCAACGCAAAAGAGTGGACGGTTACCCGTCAGAATGCCGGTCAATACACCGTGATCGGTTTTTACGGCACATGTCAATCTCCGATGAGTGACACCGTGACCGTGGTAGACGGCTGCAACGCTACGCTCAACGTGACCTGCAACGGAAACGGCAGTAACAGTGGCACGGTGCCCGACGGACGAGAAGAGTCCCTATGTCGAGGATGCCGAAGTGACCGTAAAGGGCTTGGGCGACCTCAAGCGTACGGATGCCACGTTCATCGGTTGGAGCTTTACGCAGAAGCAGTCTCATCACCGCCAAGAGCGATGAGCCGACCGACCTGAAGAAGGAGAACGACAAGTTCACCATCAAAGACCGACACGACGCTTTACGCCACATGGGCTGTCGATAAGAAGGGCCCCAATGGCCAGGGCGACAATGTGCCCTGACTACCTGCAAAACGGAGTCACCTACAACGGTAACGGTGGAACCGGTGCCGCTCCGACGGATGACAACCCCTACAACGCCAATACGCAGGTTGAGGTGAAAGATTCCGGCAGCCTCGTTCGTACGGGTGCAGCATTCGTCGGCTGGAGCTTCACGCAGAAAGAGCTGATCAAGAAGGCCAGCGATCTGCCAAGCGATCTGAAGACGAAAGGCCAGAACTTCACCATTACCCAGGACACGACACTTCGCCGTATGGGGTGAGGACAAGACCGGCCCGAACGGAACCTCTGATGGTATCCCCGACTATCTGCAAAAAGGGTCTCACCTACAACGGTAACAACCAAACCAGTGGCGATGCCCCGGTAGATAACAACCGCTATAACAGCGGCACGTCAGTAGCTGTAAAAGATTCCGGCACGATGGTTCGCACCGAGGCCGTGTTCCTCGGCTGGAGCTTTCGCGCAGAAGCCTCTGATCACGCAGGCCGCGGATGAACCCGCAGACCTGAAGAAGACCGGTGCCCACTTCAACATCACGGCCGATACGACGCTCTTTGCCGTATGGGCAATCGACAAGACGGGCCCGGCGGTACCCCCTGACGGTAAGCCTGACTACAGCTGCCGGCGTGACCTACAAGGGCAACGACAACACCGGTGGTACGGCTCCGGTAGATCTGAAGCTTTTACAATGACAATGACGACGTGAAAGTGCTCGATAAGGGTGACTTGGTCTCGTACGGATGCCGTCTTCCTCGGCTGGCTCTTCGAGCAGAAGCCTCTGATCACGAAGAAGGCTGATGTACCGGCAACGATCTACCAGAAGGATGCCACCTTCAAGTACTCGGCTAACCAGAAGACGCCTCTTCGCACTCTGGGGGGAGGATAAGACTGGCCCGAACGGAACCTCTGACGGTATCGCTGACTACCTGCAAAACGGTGTCACCTACAACGGTAACGGAAACCAGAGTGCGGCGTTTCCGTACGGACGCTAAACCGCTATAACAATGGTGAGAACGTGACGGGTGAAAGATTCCGGTTCACTGGCACGCACCCGAGGCTGTAGCTTTATCGGCTGGAGCTTACGCAGAAAGACCTGTAATCACGAAGGCCGCAGATGAACCCTGTCGACCTGAAGAAGAAGGGTAGCACGTCGCCATTACAGCGATACGACGCTCTACGCTGTATGGGGCAGCGACAAGACCGGGCCTCGAACGGTACGCCCGACGGTAAGCCGGACTATAGCCAGGACGGCGTGACCTACTATGCTAACGGTGGCACAGGCGACGCTCCGACGGACAACAGCCCTCTATAACGACAATGACGAAGTGACCGCGAAGGATAAAGGCACCTTGGCACACAGGGAGGCCGTGTTCATTGGCTGGCTCTTCAATAGCCACGCCTTGGTTACGAAGGCAGCCGATGTGCCGACAGGCCTGAAGCAAGCCGGAGACAAGTTCAATTACTCGTCTACGACCAATAAGCTGTACGCCATCTGGGGTCAGGATAAGACCGGCCCGAACGGCAACTCCGGATAATATCCCCGACTACCTGCAGAAGGGCGTTACCTACGACGGCAACGAGAGCTCGACCGGTACAGCACCGACGGATAACAAACGTTATAACAACAATGACGCAGTGAACGTTCTGGGCAAGAATGATCTGACCCGCGATAAGGCCGCGTTTGTTGGCTGGAGCTTCGGCAAGAAGGCGTTGCTGACCACGAAGGCAGAGCACGACGCCGTAACTGACTTGAAGAAGGAAAACGAGACGTTCAACATCACCACCGACACGACGCTCTTCGCCGTATGGGGTAAGGACGAAACCGGCCCAGCTGGACAGAGCGATGATGTGCCCGACTACCTGCAGACGGCTGTCACCTACGACGGTAATGGTGGAACTAGCGCAGCGCCGACAGATGCCAACCGCTATGACAACAACGCGACCGTAACGGTGAAAGGCAAAGAACAGCTGACCCGCAATCAAGCCGTATTCATCGGCTGGAGCTTCGGCGTGCATCCTTTGGTTGAGACGTCGGCCGCACAAAGGCGCAATAACCGATCTGAAGCAGCCAGGTGGAAACCTTCGCCATCACGGCCGATACGACGCTCTACGCAGTATGGGCAGTAGATAAGACCGGTCCGAGCGGCACACCAGACGGCAAGCCAGACTACAGCCAAGATGGCGTGACCTATCATGCCAATGGTGCCAGTGGTACGGCTTCGCAGGATGCCAACCTCTATAATAATGGCGACCAAGTGGCCATCAAGGATAAGGGCGACTTGACGCTTAACCAGACGGTATTTATCGGATGGCACACTCGAGTGTATCTATAGTAACAACTGCATCCGCTGTACCGGCCGACATGAAGCAGCCGAATCAGCAAGTATCTTACTCATCCGCACTCGCAAACCTCTACGCCGTATGGGGTGAGGACAAGACGGGTCCGAACGGTCAGAGCGACAATGTGCCCGACTACCTCCAGAAGGGCGTGACCTATGACGCAAATGGTGCTACGGGAACCGTTCCGACAGATCCGAATCGTTACCAAGACAGTACGATGGTGACTGTAAAGCGATAAGGGCAACTTGGCACTTTCAGGTACGATGTTTATCGGTTGGACCTTCCAATCCTCCGATCCGTCTCGGATTACAACCGAGGCTCAGGCCGACGCAGTCAAGGATCATCTGATACAGCCCGGAGCGAAGTTCCTGATCCGGAACGATGTGACGCTTTATGCCGTATGGGCCGATGACGCCAACGGTAATGGCATTCCAGACCATGAGGAGGTACAGATCTCTGGCATCCAGGCATTCAGATTAAAGCTGGTAGCAAAACAGATGAGTCGGTATCTGCAGTCGCCGGTTAAGTTCACCAGTAAGGGTTACGCCGTTCGTGGCTATGTACTGATTGGTTGGAGCCACCAGAGGAAACCGATTGTGAGCAACCAAGCAGCCGGAAAACAAGATCCATCCGCTTCTCAAGGTGGGAGATACGTTGACGGTTACAGCGCCTACGACCTTCTATGCCGTTTGGGCTATCGATAAGAATAATAACGGAAGTTTCCCTGATTATAGCAGATGGTAGAAAACGAATTGAGACTCAGTCGTGCATCCTTATTAAGAGGCACGTCAGAGGATCAGATAGATCAGGCAGCGTCCCCAGCTTGAAGCTGCTTCTATCCGCGTATGGGCTCACGAGGGCGTACTCTATATCGAGTCTGACCGTCGTGCACGTGCAGAGGTCTACACCCGTAGCGGTGCGTTGTACAAGCGTATCGACGTAGCCGAAGGGCAGACGCGCGAACCGCTTTCGCCGAGGGCTTCTGGGTGGTAGTCATCGACGGCAAGACGCACAAAGTGGTAGTACGGTAAGCAGATCATCTGCCATGGCCACCCGATTGAATGGATGGGGTCGGAACAGTGAAGAAGCGGGCATGCCTATCCAAGGCGTGCCCGCTTTTTCTTGTCTATGAACCCCAATACAAGGAAGTGAGCGGAGAAGTAGGGTGACCGCATCAAAAAATGGCGGTAGGTCTGAGGTATACGCCTGGTTTTTGCTCTCTGATCGCCTCCGGAACGTATGTTCGACGAAGGATGGACTTTCTTATTCCAATAGGGATGTTTCCGATAGAGTGCTGTAGCGGCTAGAAAGTGCTTTTTGGAAATGCTTAGAACGGTGTTGCAAACGCCAGACAGTTTTTCGAGGTCTTTGCAGCGTTTCTGCAAACTCCAAATAGTTTTTCGAGCACTTTGCAGCGTCTCTGCAAACTGTAAAAGTTAGTTTTTCGCGGCATTTGCAGCATTCCTGCAAACGCCAAAAAGTTTTTCGGAGCATTTGCAGCATTCACTGCAGAAGGCCAAAAAGTTTTCGCGGCGTTTGCAGCATTCCTGCAGAGGCCAAAAGTTTTTCGCGGCGTTTGCAGCATTTCTGCATAGTCCAAAGAGTTTTTCGTGACATTGCAGCATTTCTGCAATCATTTCCAAAGCTATTTAGCTGTCGCGTGGCTTTCAGAGATGCCTCTGCTGGGCCTTTTTCTTACATCGAACTCCGCAGCTCTCCAGTTCACTCTCCCCTATGCGTTTGACCTCTGCTAACTGATGAGAACTCGAGGAGCTATGGTTTTTGACACGGCATCCTTGACTGAAAAAGCACGTCGTTTGGCACTCAAAATGGGCTATGGAAACAGAATCTCGTCGAGTTTGGGTCGCTTTTTAATAAGTGGAACAAGCCTCACTTCAGGAATATGCGACGTCTATCTGTTGATGGTTTCCGTCGTAATCATTTGCTTTTATGAGAGCAATTTTCATAGACAAAACCATCATGAAAACAATAGAGACAACCAAAGATCAAAGAGAACAGACAGCGAGAACTTCCCTGCTTTTTATCGTTTGAGACTCGGCGAGCAGCTCGCCAGAGTCATACACACCGTTTTAACTCCGGGCAAGTTGCTTACCGGAACTCATCATACTCAACGCCCACTTCTGTTCACCCTTCTACTCCTATTATTCATCAGCCATCTGTGTACATCGGCCACGCCAGCTCCAGCTCATCCCGGCGACATAGTGATCAACGAGGTTGATGGCCTCGCCGAAGGGAGCCAAAGGATTACCAGAGACGGATTACGTGGAGTTGTACAACACAACGGATCACACGATCTCACTCAAGGGCTGGAGTTTTATCTATGACGGGACTGAGATCCGCTTGCCTGACGTACCCCTTTGCTGCGAATCGTTACGCCGTGCTTTTATCGCAAGGGGAAAAGTCTGTCGTTGAACAAGAAGGCGTTGGGATTGGGGTTTAGCAACTTCCCGCTCAATATGTCTGACTGAGGGAAGACAGCTGACTCTAAAAGATTCATCTGGCACGGTGATCCATAGCTACACTTACCCTGAAAGCTAAGGCAGGCTCGATCCATCGAGCGCGGAGAAGGCGATAAGTGGCATCTCTCGACTGATCCGCGTGGCGGTACACCGGGCGAGGAAAAACTCTGTGGCGCCATCTGTTCCCACGCCTAAGCCGGACGATCCGACTACGCCGCCAGATACACCGTCAGAACCACCCTCGTCGCCATCCGATACGGTCAAGTCCGGCGACATAGTGATCAACGAGGTTATGGCCTCGCCGAAGGGAGCCAAAGGATTATCAGAGACGGATTACGTGGAGTTGTACAACACAACAGATCATACGATCTCACTCAAGGGCTGGAGTTTTATCTATGACGGGACTGTGATCCGCTTGCCTGACGTGCCCTTTGCTGCAAATCGTTACGCCGTGCTTTATCGCAAGGGGAAAAAGTCTGCCATTGAACAAAAAGGTGTTGGGATTGGGGTTTAGCAACTTCCCTCTCAATATGTCTGATGAGGGAAAAACAGCTGACCTTGAAAGATTCATCTGGGCACGGTAATCCATAGCTACACCTATCCCGAAAAGCCAAAGGCTGGGCCGATCTATCGAGCGCGGAGAAGGGCGACAAGTGGCATCTTCGTCCGATCCGCGTGGCGGCACACCGGGCGAAGAGAACTCGGAGGATACGCCTGACAAGCCAGACAAACCGGAGAGGAGTCTTCCCCGGTGATATCCTGATCAACGAGGGTGATGGCTGACCCGCGCGGATTGACGAAAGCTCCCTGCCACGGAATATGTGGAGCTGCATAACACGACCGATCACGAGATTAACCTCGAAGGCTGGAGCCTTGTGTATGACAAGACATCTATTCCGCTTCGAGCGCCGAACTTCCAGCTGGCGGTTATGCCGTGCTGTATAAAGCAGGGGCGTGAGATTAGTGTAGCTGATGGTGCAGCGAGAGTCGCGGTGAAGCGCTTCCCCGCCAACATGATCAACTCGGGTAAGCCGTTGGCCTTGAAAGATCCATCGGTACGGTGATCCATAGCTACACTTACCCGAAAGCCAAGGCTGGCTGATCCATCGAGCGCGGTGAAGGCGACAAGTGGCATCTCTCATCCGATCCGCGTGGCGGTACACCGGGCGAAGAGAACTCGGAGGGATGCGCCGGACAAGCCAGACAAACCGAGAAGGAAAAGTCTTCCCCGGCGATGTCCTGATCAATGAAGTGATGGCTGACCCACGCGGACTGACGAAGCTCCCTGCTACGGAGTACGTGGAGCTGCATAACACGACCGATCACGAGATCGACCTCGAAGGCTGGGCCTTTGTGTATGACAAGACGTCTATTCCGCTTCCCGACACTGAACTCCCTGCTGGCGGTTATGCCGTGTTGTATAAAGCGGGGCGTGAGATTAGTGTAGCTGACGGTGCTGCGGAGGTAGCGGTGAAGCGCTTTCCAGCCAACATGGTCAACGCGGGTAAGCCGTTGACCTTGAGAGATCCATCGGGTACGGTGATACATAGCTACACTTATCCAAAAGCCAAGGCTGGCCGATCCATCGAGCGCGGAGAAGGCGACAAGTGGCATCTCTCGTCCGATCCGCGTGGCGGTACACCGGGCGAAGAGAACTCGGAGGGTGCGCCTGACAAACCGGATGAACCCAGAGAAGGAAAAGTCTTCCCCGGCGATGTGCTGATCAATGAAGTGATGGCTGACCCGCGCGGACTGACGAAAGCTCCCCGCCACGGAGTACGTGGAGCTGCATAACACGACCGATCACGAGATCGACTCGAAGGCTGGGCCTTTGTGTATGACAAGACGTCTATCCCGCTCCCCGACGCTGAACTCCCAGCTGGGGTATGCCGTATTGTATAAAGCAGGGCGTGAGATCAGTGTGGCTGACGGTGCAGCGGAAGTCGCGTTGAAGCGTTTCTCCGCCAATATGATCAACGCAGGGTAAGCCGTTGGCCTTGGAAGATCCATCAGGCACGGTGATCCATAGCTACGCTTATCCGAAAGCCAAGGCTGGCCGATCCATTGAGCGCGGTGAAGGCGATACGTGGCATCTCTCGTCCGATCCGCGTGGCGGTACACCAGGCGAGGAAAACTCCGGAGGGCACACCTGACAAAGACCAGACGAATTGAAAGCCAAAAGTCATCCCCGGTGACGTCCTGATCAATGAAGTGATGGCTGACCCGCGCGGACTGACGAAGCTCCCCTGCCACGGAGTACGTGGAGCTGTATAACACGACCGATCACGAGATCGACCTCGAAGGCTGGGCCTTTGTGTATGACAAGACATCTATTCCGCTCCCCGAGGCCGAACTTCCAGCTGGCGGTTATGCCGTGTTGTATAAAGCGGGGCGTGAGATCAGTGTAGCTGACGGTGCTGCGGAGGTCGCAGTGAAGCGCTTCCCCGCCAACATGATCAACGCGGGTAAGCCATTGGCCTTGAAAGATCCATCAGGTACGGTGATTCATAGCTATCACCTATCCGAAAGCCAAGGCAGGCTGATCCATCGAGCGCGGTGAGGGCGACAAGTGGCATCTCGATCCGATCCGCGTGGCGGTACACCGGGCGAAGAGAACTCGGAGGATATGCCTGACAAGCCAGACAAACCGGAGAAGGAAAAGTCTTCCCCGGCGATGTGCTGATCAATGAAGTGATGGCTGACCGCGCGGACTGACGAAGCTCCCTGCTACGGAGTACGTGGAGCTGCATAACACGACCGATCATGAGATTAACCTCGAAGGCTGGGCCTTTGTGTATGACAAGACGTCTATCCCGCTCCCCGACACCGAACTCTCAGCTGGTGGTGTATGCCGTGTTGTATAAAGCAAGGGCGTAGAATTAGTGTGGCTGACGGTGCTGTCGGAGGTAGCGTTGAAGCGCTTTCCTCGGCCAACATGATTAACGCGGGTAAGCCGTTGGCCTTGAAAGATCCATCGGGTACGGTGATTCACAGCTACACTTACCCGAAAGCCAAGGCTGGCCGATCCATTGAGCGCGGAGAAGGCGACAAGTGGCATCTCGACCGATCCGCGTGGCGGTACACCGGGTGAGGAAAACTCGGAGGGTGCACCTGACGACCAGATGAAACCTGAAAAGCCGCATCCCCAGCGACGTGCTTATCAACGAGGTGATGGCTGACCCGCGCGGACTGGACGAAGCTCCCTGCTACGGAGTACGTGGAGTTGCATAACACGACCGATCACGAGATCGACCTCGAAGGCTGGGACGTTCGTGTATGACAAGACGTCTATTCCGCTCCCCGACGCTGAACTCCCAGCTGGCGGTTACGCCGTGTTGTATAAAGCGGGGCGTGAGATTAGTGTGGCTGACGGTGCTGCGGAGGTCGCGTTGAAGCGCTTCCCGGCCAACATGATCAACGCGGGTAAGCCGTTGGCTTGAAAGGATCCATCTGGGACGGTGATCCATAGCTACACCCTATCCGAAAGCCAAGGCCGGCCGATCCATCGAGCGTGGCGAGGGCGACAAGTGGCATCTCTCGTCCGATCCGCGTGGCGGTACACCGGGCGAGGAAAACTCGGAGGGTGCGCCGGACAAAACCTGACAAACCGGATGAGCTCAATAAGCCGAATGAACCGGACGCTACGGAGCAAGTGGAGCCGAGGAGTCATCCTCAACGAAATACTCTTTCGACCCGCAGCCAGCGCGTGCAGCGAGTATATCGAGCTATACAACCGATCCGACCGGACGCTGTCAACCCATGGACTGGCCATCGCACTCCGCAAAAGTGATGGACACCTTGGCACCGCGTCACTCGCTCACCTCGCTTGCCACGACCCTCGCACCGGGTGACTACTCGTTCTAACGTCCGATCCCAACGGAGTGACCAGCCTCTTCCGTACGCCCTGCCCTCGACGCCATCCGCCAGATTCAAGCTGCCTGCGCTGAATAATCAGGGAGCTGCGATCGTCCTGCTCGGACGGCCGACAGTACCGTGGTCGATGAGGGTGACCCTATTCCTCGAAGTGGCATAGTAGCGCAGTTAAAATCCGGAGGGGTGTGGCGCTGGAGCGTATCAGCCCGGATGGCAGCTCGCAAGAGGCCGCTAACTGGACATCGGCCAGCTCTGGAAAACGGGTTATGGTACGCCGGGCTATAAGAACTCACAGTCCGGAACGTCGTCACAAATCGAGGAGGGTGCGACGATCAGTGAGCCGGAATACAATGCCTCACACGCGACTACCTGATTCGCTACCGGATGGACAAGCCCGACTATCGATGCTCAGATGGCAGTCTATTCGAGCAATGGCCAGAAAGGTGGCTGTAATCACCAACAATCAGCTGCTAACCCCGAAGGAGAGATCCGCTGGGACGGTGCAGGCCTCTCCCTGGCGTCTATATCTTCTATGTCGAGCTCTATCATCCCGACGGCAGCAGCCCAGCATATCAGGAAGCCCCTTCTGGTACATTAATCCCATCGGTCATAAGGGAGAAAGTAACCCTGAGGGTTTTGCCCTTGGACGGTCGTCGGAGCTCTGAACCCTGAGGGTTTTGCCCTCGGACGGTCGTCGGAGCCCTGAACCCTGAGGGTTTTTGCCTCGGACGGTCAGTCGGAGCTCTGAACCCCTGAGGGTTTTGGGCCCTCGGACGGTCGTCGGAGCTGTGAACCCTGAGGGTTTTTGCCCTTGGACGGTCGTCAGAGCCCTGAACCCTGAGGGTTTTTGCACGGTCGTCGAGTCAAACCCTGAGGGTTTTGCCCTGACGGTCGTCGGAGCTCAGAACCCTGAGGGTTTTGCCCTCGGACGGTCGTCGGAGCTCTGAACCCCTGAGGGTTTTGGCCTTGGACGGTCGTCGGAGCATAAGCGTAGGCCCATATGAAAAGCGCCCGGCCTTACATCTTGCGTGTAAAAGTCGGGCGCCTTCTTTGTGTAGCTGTTATTGGAATAATTCGTGTGGAGCATAGCGGACTCGAACCGCTCACCTCGACACTGCCAGTGTCGCGCTCTAGCCAGATGAGCTAATGCCCCTTCGGTTGGAGACGGCGCAAATATAGATCTTTCCTTCAGACGCCCTAATTTTTGATCCAAAAATTCATTCGAATAGATATGCTTGTTTTCTACACCACGTTCCATTTCTCAAAACCAGACCGATGAGGATGGACTGAACTATTTGCGAACGACCCTTTTGCTCTGCCATCGGGCAGCACCCAGAGTTCCACACGCTGCGTTTGCAGCGCATTCTGCACGAGGTCGAGGGACAGCAACGGCCGATCCGTGTCCATGCAGTTTTGTGTCCCAGACGAAAGCCGCGTTGCATCGTTGGTTAGAGGCCTCCGGCGACGAGCTGCTGCAGGCCGTCGCAAAGCGATATGGCATGAGGTGGCCTATTTCTCACACCTTTTTGGAGGAGTTGGCGCTGCAATGAAACTTCCGGAACAGACCGCGGAGCGCGTCATCATCGGCATCGACCCGGGCACAGTCGTGATGGGCTACGGCGTGCTCATCGTCCAGGGGACGCACGACGGCCTTAGTGACGATAGAGTGCTGAAGCTCGACCGCTACGAGAATCATGCCTCCTGCTACCGCATCTGTCAGAAAGTGCTTGCCCTGATGGACGAGTATCACCCCGACGAGATGGCGATCGAGGCACCCTCTTTCAGGGAAGAACGTGCAGAGTATGCTCAAGCTCGGGCGTGCGCAGGGTGCGGCTATCGCGGCGGCCCTTGAATCGCGAGATCCCCATCTTTGAATATGCCCCGCTGAAAGATCAAAGATGGCCATCACCGGCAATGGTCAGGCGTCAAGGAGCAGGTGGCAGGCATGCTGCAGCGCATCCTACACATCCCCGAGGCCGACATGCTACCCCCAGCTGGACGCCATGGATGGCCTCGCCGCCGCCTATTGCCACTATAGCACAAACCACCCGGCCCATGCCTGAAAAGCATACGCCGGGTGGAAAGATTCATCGCAAGAATCCGCAAAGTCCGCGGATTATAGGCGGGAGACTGACAGGCTTAGACAATACCTTGCGCCATCATTGCGCGGGCCACCTTCTGATGAAGCCAGCGATGCTGGCACGCCCTTTACATAGTTGATGTATTTGCTTCGCGTCCGTGAACAACGCACTGTTCGTGGATGCTGCTCGCGATCTGGTGCAGACGTTCGTCTACTTCAGCAGCCGTCCAAAGAGAGGTGCATAGCGTTCTGTGTCATTTCGAGGCCAGAGGTAGCTATGCCACCGGCATTGACAGCCTTACCAGCGCAAACAGCTGCTGGTTCTCCAGGAACAGGTCGACAGCCTCAGCGGTGCATCCCATGTTGAGATCTCGGCTGCAGAGCGTCCTGTTGTTGATCAAGGCGCGAGCGTCCTCGGCGTTGAGCTCGTTCTGCGTGGCGCAAGGCAGCGCGATGTCTACCTTCTGCTCCCACGGACGTTTGCCTGCAGTGAAAAGTAGCCTCCTTGAACTTGTCAGCGTACGGAGCCACGATGTCGTTACCTCGATGCGCGGAGCTCCAGCATATAGCTGATCTTCTCACCCGAAACGCCAGCCGGATCGTAGATATATCCGTCAGGACCGGAGATGGTAACCACCTTCGCGCCCAGCTCAGTAGCCTTCGTTACGGCACCCCAAGCCACGTTACCAAAGCCCTGAAACGGCTACGGTCTTGCCCTTTGATGTCGTGTCCGTGCTCGCGGAGCATCTGGTTGACGAAATAGAGACCGCCGAAGCCCGTAGCTTCCGGACGGAGGATCGATCCGCCGAACTCCATGCCCTTGCCGGTGAGGGTTCCGGTGTGTTCGCGAGCGAGCTTCTTATACATGCCATAGAGATAGCCTCACTTCACGTGCGCCAACACCGATGTCACCAGCGGGGACGTCGGTGTCGAGCCAATATTACTGCCAGAGCTCGAGCATGCAGACGACTGACAGAATCGCATGACTTCAGCGTCGCTACGTCCGCGGAATACGAAGTCTGCACCGCCCTGCCGCCGCCCATGGGGAGAGGGTGGTAAGAGCGTTTTTGAAGGTCTGCTCGAAGCCGAGGAACTTTGAGGATAGAAGATTCACGGATGGATGGAAGCGGAGGCCACCTTTGTACGGGCCGATCGCGTTGTTGAACTGACACGGTAAATCACAGGTTTACGTGCACTTCACCTGGTCGTCGACCCAGGGGCACATGAAGTGAAGATGCGATCGGGCCTCGACAAGAGCTCGATGATTTTCGCTTTCTCAAACTCTGGATGCTCGTTGTAGACACCTCAATAGAGGTGAGTACTATTTTCACGGCCTGCAGGTATTCCTTTTCACCAGGATGCTTACTCTAATGATGACCAGAATTTCTTCGGTTTTTCATGTTTATATGTTTTTTTAAACGTGCAAATGTAAAGTCCTTTTCCAACAACGCCAAAATCTTTCTCGAGAAATATGTCGAAAGCGCTGTCGTTGTGTTTTTTGGGAGGTGAGTTAGAGTGTTGAGATGGAGGCTCTTTGTGTTTTGTCATGTTTTTCAGGATGCATGGTCTGATTCGTGGTGAGATGCCTGAATCAGGGCTCGTGATGTGGCCCTTTGAGGCCTATGTCGGAGAGGGGTAGAGGAAGAAGACGATGACTAAAGACGTGCTATCACGAGGCGCGCTCGTGTGTGAATGGAGGATGCCTCGAGGCGGCCTTAGCGGGTGAGGAGGGCGACGCCGGACATGATCAGGAGGACGCCCAACCAACGGACGACAGGGCTCGTGAAGAATGAGGATGGAGGCGAGGAGGCCGGGAAGATGCTGATGCTGAGTAAGCTGGGTAGGCCAGGAGAGAGGTTGTGGTGGCGAAGGATGTAGAACCAGAAGCAGGGAGGCGGGAGCCATGGCAATCCCTGAGGCAGAGATTGCCAGTTGAAGAGGGCGCTGCTGGAAGAAGGCCCACGTCCAGGAGAAGGGAGCATTTTGGTGAGGGCAAGACTTGAGGAAGGTCTGTCCGGAGACAGAGAAGGATGGACTGGAGGTGGAAAAGGATGAGTAGTCTTAGCATGCGGAAAGAAGGGTGAGGTGTGGGTTTTGTTCATCGAGTGATTGTGGATGAGGGATGCGGCGGGACAGGGGAGGACGCGGCGGCGGAGTCGAGGCAGGAAGTGCGACAGGATGTGGCCACGACGGAGGCAGGTGGCCGCGACATGGTGGTGCGAGGGCGGACGCGGGAAGGATTCGCCGAAGGGTCCTTGTAGCGGATGAGGTAGCGTCGCGGGTAGAGTTCAGCCGGCGGTGTCGAGGTAGACCGTGTCGTTGTCGGGAGTTGGTGTTGAGGCCGATGAGGACGGCGTCGATGTCACCTAACAAAGCAGCTGTTGGCGGTGAGGGAGATCGTGGAGGCGTGGCGGAGGGGAGCGTCGTGGGGCGATAGAGGAGGCGGAGGTCGTCGAGGCGGCAGAGGGTGTTGGCGTGCTGTTGGCGTCGAGGAGGAAGCTGACGGCGGCCTCGCCAGCGAAACCGTCGGGGGTGAATTGCCAGCGGCCGGTACGACGGAAAAGACTGGAAGATAGTCGTCGGTGAGTTCGTCGAAGCCGCCCACGAGCGCGTTGCGATGCTACCCGAACGAGAGCCGCAGGAGGGGTGTCGAGGAGGGCGTTCTCGAAGGAGGTGCCGCGGTGGACGTGGGTCGTCATGTAGGCGTAGCGCCAGAGGTCGATGGCGATGGTGGAGCTGATGATGTTGTGCGTGGACTGCATGAAGGCCGTGGAGCTGGAGGCATTAGCTGCCGCCCTCCTGGCGCAAATGGCGTGGAGGAAACGCTCGGTGTTTTGGATGCTGCCAGGCCTGTGCCGCTGATGATGGCGTCGGGTTGCTCGAGGCCAACCTCGCGGAGGTAAGGCGAGAGGACGGCAGCTTTTGCACGGCGGCTGCTGCAGAGGCGGCGGCGACGGGCGGGATGTGCTCGAAAAGTTGGGGTCAGGCTGCGGACGGCCGTGGCGTCGCGGTGCAGGATGGGGCTGTCAGACCACTCGTCGGTGAGGGGCGTCTGGTGAGATCTGTCGGGCGGAGCGATATATATAGGGTTATAGGCATATGGAGGGTAGAGTAGAGGTAGTTATTAGACGGCGGAGAGGGACGAGCGCGGTGTCGTTGCCACCCGAAGCTGAAGGGAGTTGGAGAGGATGTGGCGAGACGGGGCGCGTGGGCTGCTAGGTCCGTGAGGGCCGGAAATTGTGCTCCGGGAATGGGGGTCCGGAAGTGGAGGTTGACGAGGAGGAATTGATGTTCTGATGGCCGGAGTGCGATGATGGCTTTCGATGCTGCCGGCGGCGCTGGTGGTGTAGAACGTATCAGGCCCTTGACGGGAGGCGATGGGCGGGACGCGGTCGCCGAAGAGATCGCATGGCCGCGGGGCCCTCTGTGAGACTCATTGTTGGGTGTGCCGGTGCCGTGCGCATTGATGTAATCGATGTCGTCGGGGTGAGCCCAGCGTCCTGAACGGCTTGCTGCATGACGGATAGGGACCGAGGCCGTCGGGCGAGGAGGCCGTTGGGTGGTAGGCATCGCAGGCGTTGGCCGCGCCGGAGAGTCGACCGATGGAGCGGACACCACGCGCTCGAGCGTGCTCGGCCGTTTTGAGGACCACGTACCTGCCCCTCGCTGGATTGATGCCAGCGCGGTCGCGATCGAAGGGTCGGCAGACGTCCGACTGCGAGGATTTTTGAGGGTCATTGAAGCCGTTGACGTGGTAACGCGAGAGGCATTCGCAGCCCCGGCCACAACGACATCGGCGCGCCCGAGCGGAGAAGCTCCAGCGCCCTGCATGAGCGCGTGTGAGCCGATGAGGAGCAGGCGGTGACGATGGTCGAAACGAGCGTGAAAGCGGCTACCGAAAAAGTCGGCAATCTGCTCGGTGCATGCGCCGCAATCGTTCAGTCTCGATGCGAGGCGTTGCGAGTCGTTCTGGAGAAAATCGTCGTAGTACTGCTCGGCCTTGTCCATACGCCGACGGTGATGCCGGGAGAGTAGCGCGACGCGTGCCGTCGGTGCCAGACTCGCCGATCAGGGCCTGCTCGAGCGCCTCCTGCACGGCGGGAATGGCCGGAGGAGGAGCGGATGAAGAGCCTCCGCGGGACAGGGATGCCGGGCGCTGTTCGCAGAGGGGCGTCGTTACTATGCTTGACTTCACCCGGAGGCAGGTGGCGGTGTGCGAGTCTCGAGGAACTGGATGAGCTGGACGCCCGATTGCTGTCGATCAGTGCGCGCAGATTGGCGTCTGTTGAGCGGGGTCCGAGGCGGAGACGATGCCGCTCCATGCGACATAAATTTCTTTCATTCTGTTTTCGTGCTGTTAGCCCATCCGTTTGTTTTGTGAGAACTTGCTGCGGACGAGCAGCGCAAAGAAAGGGCAAAAGGGCAAGCGACGGGCGCAGAGCAGATCGCAGCTCTCGGCTTCGCCTTGCGGCGAGGGTCTAAGGGGCGTTCAGGGGGCGTAATCAGTTTTGCGCAGTGTGCGTTGGACGTTTAGGTGCCCTGTTTGATAAGCCTTATACTTGTAATTTAGTCAGACGGGCGCCTGCTTTGATAAGCCTCAAACTGTAGTTTAAACTGAACAGGCGACTGCACTGCAGTAAGATCCAAACTTGTGAATTTAACAGACAGGCGCCTGTTTTGATCGCTATCACACCCTGGTATCGAACAGGCGCCTGCTGAAAAGCCACGAACTCAGTGGCTTTAATAAACAGGTGCCTGTTTGCCTGTGGAGAGTTTGCGCGGAGCTATTTTCCGAGGGCGCCGTTTGATAGCAGGCATCAGAGAGCGAGTTGGGCTGCATCGCGGATGGCCCGCCACCGGTCGCCTCTATATGGGAAAGTAGTTGTCGGGGAGAGCATAGGATGCGCGTAGCATCCTCCGGCCGATCGGTGCGCATGAAGAAAGTCCCCGAACGCAGTGGTAGAGACTCCTGAGCGTCCGGGGGACTTTCACGTTTCTCAGAGTCGACCGATTATTGCGGCTTTGATGTTCCGGTTCCCTCGAGGCGAGGGGTGGTGCTCTTGTCGACAGCCTTCAGCAGGATGCCGAGCGCGAGGGCGCCACACCGAGCACGGCACATGAGCAGCGCGTTGGTGTGGTTGGCCGACACGGCGGCTGCATCGGCGTGGAAGTTACGCAGGCCGGAAGCTGTTCTACCTCTGGTTAGAAGGCTTTGAGCACTTTATGATGAGCGTAGGAAACTGAGCCCGATGTATCAGGAAGATGAAGGCGCGTAAGAATGCGACCGATCGCACGCTGTCAGCCAGCTTGCAACTGAGCCCACGGCGATGGGCACGAGCGGGAACAAGCCGGGCCGGGCACCAGGATGGTGGCGGTAACACGACGCCGCCACGGGGCTGCCCCATGAACTTCTGGCAGGACAGAGGCGAACGTGAGGTGACAGATGATAAACAGAGATCGATCCGAGCATCATCAGGGCAACACTGCGCCTTTGTTGTCGACAATAACACCGAGGGATCGGCGTGATACCGGTAACAATAGGGCAAACAATACGTAACTGA
>BNJS01000525.1_pt1 | contig 19619 bp, 16 predicted proteins | sample 8540461 | NCBI WGS metagenome assembly BNJS01 (sample SAMD00202454, study PRJDB9452) | human saliva metagenome | isolation source: human saliva | place: Japan | reverse complement strand
GAAGTTACGTATTGCTTGTTGTCACTAGGCCATGTCGCTCCTTCTTCCACACAGCTCCTGTTTCCGTCCATTTAGAGATGCTCTACAAATGCCTCCACGCAGCGGACAAACTCGGACAAACTCAACGTTTCGCTAACTTATCTTGCCTATTATGCCATTAACTAACGTGTATTCTCAATTTATCTATGCTAACCAATATCTCACATTCAAGGAATGTACCAGCCTACCTATTAAAATACCATCGCCAACCAGCATAAATTCAAATAAGGATTGATTTATTTCAAATAGTTTCTATAATTAAAGAAAGGAGAATAAACATCATGACAGACAACACAACACAACAAAAAGATAATGTACACACCACTTTACGACAACAACTGAAGAAATCATTGCACAAATCGACTTCATGTTCTGAAGACTTATTATGAACAGCCTCGCATTGACCAGAAGATTCTTAGAAATCGCCAAGAAACAAGAGATTTACCAACTTATGAGAAAACCATCTGTTACATACGATGATGTCACGCAGACTCATTGATAATGAACTCAATTGCTTATGATTCAACGTATTCACCCATATCAACGTTTGAAATACGCTTTACCTGTTTTTGATCGTCGCTCCCTCATGAGTATTTCCCAGAACAGTTCGTACCACGAAATCAAAGAAGAAACAAACATTACTATCAATTTAGCACCAAATTGAACAATTAAAAACAGTATCAACACTGTCCGTGACCCACGAACTTGGATTATTGCAATTGCCATAGTATTATCTTCCTTATGAACAAAATTCTCAGAAACAGAAATCACGATGATGCGTGATTGAATCTCTAAACTTATTAAGCAATCAATGTTAAAGATAATGCTTTCTGATGATGACAATTGCTTACTAAAGATGATTTGCTTTTGACCACTATGACTTAATTCAAGAGCCCACCTCGTATGCAAGGACACGATTCATGGAGTTCCAAACTTCTTCCAAATGCCTTGTCATGACTTTCATTGTTACAGAAATTTTGAATCTTGTTGTTCCATATTTTACCAGATAAAAATTTAATCTGTCAAAACGTGCTTCTGTACATAAGAATTTAATTATTGAAATTTTAAGGAGAAAAAGAGACACCTCAAATCTCAAAAAGACTTATAAATATAAAGATCAAACTTAAAAAGAGTACTGTAATTCATATTGCTCTTTTTGTTTTTGTGCTTCGTTATATCGTCATATTTTTCAACGCTAAAACGCCTAAAACTGATTTTTCGATAAATGTATCTACTTTGTACCAAAAACGCCCCTAGGGATCGCTTATTTTACGCCCTAAATTTTATTTATTTCTGTTGACTAAATAAAGAAAAATATTATATAATATAACTAACAAAAAGAAATGAGGATTTTTTTAATTGTTTCATTATTGATGATTACAAGAAAAACAAGACATGAGCTCAAGAGATCTAAATTTTTTCTTGATTTTGATAATCATTTAAACATTCACATCAAATGATGTAAGATTGAAAAATTTATTGTACTTTGTAATCCAAGAAAATAAAAAAATATACTGTTAATGACCTAGATTACACATTTTTACTGTATTCTGAAGAAGATCATGACTCAACTGAAACTAGAAATGCAATTAGAGACAAACGTTCATTTACATCAAGAATGAAAAATATTGATAGCAAACGCCGCTCATGCTGACTCAACGAGCCCACATGGAGAAATTCAACATTCTCATTTAATAAAGAGTTTCTTTCTATAATTTTGAATTTGTAGAAAAGAATTTAACTAACATCATTGAATTTATTTTTGTCATTGAAATGAAAGAAATTTCAACTTTACTGTTGTGCTTTTCTTTTAAACATATAAATAAATACTCTTCTTTCACTGCCTCGCCCTTAACTTCTATATTGTTAATAGTCCTGATAAAACTGAATCATTAAAAATCGCCATCAGATAATCTGCCTCTGCAAGTTCTTTATTATCTTTATCTTTGATAACATAGCCTACCTTTCGATCCCGCCCCATCACTACCACCAGAAACTGATTTACCTTTTGAATTTATCTAAAGTCATTAAAAACAAAAATTATCTGACTCTAAATGAAATTCTAAAATTTGTTCTTTATTTTTACGCAACTTTGTTCTTTACTTTATTTTCCACTTTTTGTAAGATTTCTGTTTCTTCAGCAGTCATATGTCTTAACCCACCAAGAGGAGTTGATACAGCTTTTTCCATGTGCTATCTTCTCTTTCTACTTTTACATTCATCTTATTTTGGATTGTCTGGGTCTATTCTAATATTTATATTAGTATTGTTGTAAATTTTATCATGCTTGTTTGTGGAAACATTTACATTGATTGCTTTTTGAATCAATATTTGACCATTATCCATTAGAACTTTTACATCTGAGTCAAAGTCTTTTACTTTATCTATATTTTCGTATGTTGGATAAAGTGCTCTCTCAATTTCTAAGCTTCTATTCCTAATGAATTGTACAGCCAATTTATTTCTTTGCTCTATTGCTTCATGTCTTTTGTCAGCATAATTTTGAGCTTCTTCCCTAGTTGGAAAATGCTCTGATTCACCGCCAAAAGGACAATTACCATTCTGAGCTCTGCAAACACCAGGTGTTCCGTCTTTCTTTATATGATATTTAGCCATTTTTTCACCTCTATTAAATTACTCGTTAAATATATCAAACAACTACTTAAAATTTTTAAAAAATTGTTGACAAAAATATAAAAAGTTATATAATACTATTAACGAAAAATGAAAAGGTACAAATAACTATGGAAAAATATTTAATTGAGATTTTTGGGGTCTATGGAAAGGGCGATGCTAAAAAAGAATTTAAGAGTTTTATTGTAAATTCTATTGATGAACTTGAAGATGCTATGAAAGAGTATGAATGGCTATGTGATAATGATTATTACAAATCTGATTATGTAAAATTCATTAACGGTGAGCTATCTTTTGCAGTGTTCCCTCATTCAGGTGACTGGGACGAACCAAACTACTATTCAATTCATCGAACTACACTTCAACGAAAACTTGATGAAATTGAAAAAGAGTATCAAGAGAAAAAACAAGCAGTATACAAATTGTTTGAACAGAATTAAATAAAGAAAAGAGGATTTAACCTATGACTACATTTACTTTTGGACTTTGTGCTGATCGTCATGATTTACCAGTTTCTGACTTTATCTTTGCTGACGGGGATATTACATTTCCTATCAATCCAACAGCACTTCTTGACATTGTTGCTACCAAACTTAATTTTGTTAATTTCGGAGATAAGCTTGATGTTTATGTAACGGGATTGACTCCAGCTACTGTTGCTGTTATTAAATTCTGCTCTATTAAAGGAATTAAACTCACACTCAAGCATTTTGACCGTGACTCTAACAGCTTTATTGATGATGTTGTCTTTGATAAATCATTCTAAGAAAGAAAAAAGAAAGATTTTTAAAAATTTTTCTTTTTTTTGAATTTTGTTGTTGACAAAATGAAATTTCTATTATATAATATAACTATAATAAAACAATAAATGAAATAAAGAGGAAATAACAATGGAAACAACAATCGCAATTCGAGTAAAATACTTAGGAGTAACTAAACCAACTGTTTACTCTGGAACATTAGCTGAATGGTCTGAATACTTTGACCGAGAAATTCTTACTGAGGAGTCACTAGTAAGTGCGGCTTATTCTCATTTCGGTCGAGTTCAAAACATTGCAATCGCTAAACGATATAGCCAAGCTATCCTTATCCAAGATAAACTTGAAGAAATTGCTCAACAAGAAGCAGAATTAAAAATTAAAGAAGCAGAACGCAAAGAAGCACGCCGAATTGCTCGTACAGAAGCTTTCTTTGATTCACTTCTTCTTCAAGAGAATGTGAAAGTTTCTCTTGGAACTTCTACTCTAATCAATGATATTCGCCTTTTCCAAGTTGCTTATGATTTAACAAGCACTCGTTGTTCTTTTGAAGATTTAATGCAGCTTAAAGAAGATACAGGCTTGACTGTGAAATTTGAAGTTGTCCGTATCCAACATGAAATTGAAACAGTAGAAACAAATCATGGTAAAGCTTATGATGGCTATGAATTTTCTGATACTGTTATTTCTTCTATTGACTCAGAAGTTATCATTGACACTTATTACTATTAAGAAAGGAAAAAACAATGACTCCTAAAGAAATCAAAGCTCTATTAAATTCTCAACAATATGTGGAGGTTGGAAGTGATAGTTTCTTCCGAATTGCTCAAGCAAATGAAAAAACAATCGCTAGCAAAGCATTGTTGGAACAATTGAAAGCAGAAGGTAAATATAATTATTGGTTTACCGCTTATGACTTCAAATCAAAAACACCTGATGAACCTATTCTTAGTGAAGTATTACCTGTTTTTGGTGACCCAAATAAATACGTGACTAAATGGTTCTATTCTGATAAAGAACGAGCTATGCGTGAAGCAGTAAAACGATTAAAAAATTTGCTATAAAAAAGAAAAGTAATCCTTAATTGGATTACTTTTTATTTTTATTCAAACAAGCTTTTTCTCTTAGCTTTCTTTTTGTATTCTGCTGGAATATATTTATGGTCTCAAGCATTTTGACCGTGACTCTAACAGCTTTATTGATGATATTGTCTTTGACTAATCATCAATAAATAAATCACTATTCGTATTTGTTATAGTTAGAATTTATGTGAAATATATAAAAGAAAAACACAAATAATTATGTTTAGTGTTCATTCTGAGTTAAGAATAATATAAATAATATACGGTACTTAGATTACTAAAATAAATCTAAAGGAGGTGAGAAAATGAACTTAATCTGAAAAAGAAATATCTATTCAACTGATGAAAGATTCAATTTAATTAAAAACTTATGTCATTTAAGCAAAATCTTTATAATGCAATCCCTCATGATGTTAGACACATTATTTTGAAACTAAATCATATAGAACTTACAATCACTATTCCTATTTTGCTAAAAGATAACAATACTGATTATTATGCACCGTCCATCCCGAGCTCCAACAAATCTTAATGCAGATTTCGCCACCACCTTTTAAATTTTAATAATAAATCTAACAAAAGAAAAGAATCCCAAATATAAAGATAAAATTATAACATACTGACCTTCCAAAGTTTCGCTCATTTCCAAAACAAATTGATTTTGATGAAACTAAAAAATATTTACACTTATACTCTATGTAAAAGGACTATAATCTTAAAATCAAAATCAACTAAATCTAATGTAAAAATGTTACTTGTTTATGATGAAATCAATAATTTAATAAAATGTTACAAAAATTTATGAAACTTGAGAACCCAAAACCCAAGAGATAATTCACGCGTCACTTCTCAATTGGACCGGGTTTAAATAATATTGTTTCTATATACAATAATATGACCAGACCGTTATTATACAATTTTCGACCAATCAAAACGCATCAATCAATATTACAACAAAATCAATGCAAAATTACGTCCGAATGCCATCTAATATTAAATCTTCTAAAAGATTGAAACAATTATCTTTTGAGAAGCAATAAGATTGATTATGAAATGCACAAAATTTCAACTCATATTATCAATGATGTGTCATAACATTTCAAAAATCATTGCCACAATACTTCTGGAAAAATGAAATCAATATTGCCAGAAGAAATAATCAACCTTTGTTAATATTCCCATACCAAATTGTTTAATCAACTGTTATATGAGTCTGTTAAATGGAATTAGAAACTTTCACAGAAGAAATTCTAACTCAGCTTTCTGCTCCTTTGATAAAGACGAATTACCTATTTGCTGAAAATGATAATCATAAATTCTCGCCGTAGAATAAATTCCCAGTTTATATGAAAAGATAGTAGAGCCAATTATGAATGCGATTTAAATCTTCACCATTATGAGAAACCCATGTTCTCCATAGGGAATAAAAACAAAAGAATTGATGAAACGACCAATTCTATCACGATTATAAAACGCCACCAATTTGTGAAATGAGGTATGAGAGCCATTTGCGCTATTATGAGGACTTCAAATCTAATTTAACGAGTCTATAAAAATCAAATCATATTTTACTTATGTTTGATATACCCAGGTCGATTCCAATAGATTTTAAATATTTTGTAATTCGGAACTTATTTGTACTAAAACTCATAGCTCGATAAAGCTCTATATTTATGATGATTTTATCCAAACTCGTGCCTTTGAGAACTAATTCTCTGAAGAAGTAAATTACGTCAAAAATAAAAATGATAAGACACCAAAAAGAATTACTTATTAGCAATGTTTGTAATAAAAAGAACCTAATATACTTTTTTAAATTAAATCAAATAAACTTTTATTTCTTGACTTTTTGTTTGTATTCTTCTGATATATTGATGATTTATTCCAATAGAAGCTAAATATTTTAAAAATTCGGAATCTATTAGTATAAAGTTCACATGGTTGATAAGCTCTGTATTTCTATTAGTTAATCTCTTTCTGTAAATGGGAATTGTTCTGCTCCCCAATCAACAGCTTCTTCAATTTCCTTGGCTATGCTTTTATAATCTATTCCACCTTTTGCAGTTCTTTCCGGCAAACGTAACATACCTAAATTGTTAATGATTGGAGTTACTTTACCTTTAACCCAATAATCATAGCAAAGTTAATTTATCTTCATAAAATGAATGATTGATAAATTGAAATTCTGGGTCTAATACAACAAAACATGAACCGCTCAAACTTCCAAAATAAGTGATTTCTTCAGTAAGGCATTTTTGAAAAAGAAAATTACTTCCACCAGCTCTTTGACCAATTGCTGGAACTAAATCTAAATCTAATGTGTTTAATACTTCAATATATCTATCTTGCCAATCTTTAATATTGGTTACTTTTGCCTCTATTTCCATATTTTGTACCGTCATTAGTCCAAATCAAAAATGAAGTTCATCATCATCTAAAAATACAGCTTATTATTTTCAAAAATTACATAGTTTAACTATTCCATTTCTAATGATACCAATATTTTTGTTTGTTGCTCCGTAGAATATGAGCCATTCCTTTATATTTAGAATTATAAGCTTCATATTCATCATCTCGTACCATAATATTTATATTTTCTTCGGTACTCCCATGGATAATAAATAATCAACAGTTTTTATATTTTCAGCTCCCTACCAGCAGAGGGAACCAGTACTCCATTCCTTTCTTCTAGTTTTTCATTTTATCTCTCCGTTATTAGTAATTTACAACTAATATCGATGGTAAATTTTAATCTTGGCTCAAAAAGACTTTCAACAATAGAGCTAACATTATAAATGTCTCATATCCAATCCTCTCAGCTCAAAATTGTATAATACGGGGAAATTAAATTCTTGTGAGTATTGTTTAGCCGTCACAGTATTGATTTGATTAAAGTTCTTATTGCCTGAGCCCAACAATTCCTAAGCATTTCTTATAGTTGTCTTTATATCTAATATATTCTCTTAATGGAGTAGTTAAAATTTCTTTTATCTCCGTTATCAATTCCATTTCCACCCTCTAGGTATGTGGGACAAAAATGCTACGAAATTATTATTTACTTCATTGAATGGAATGTTGTTCTTTACTGCCTCTTTTACGTTTAACAAATTAACTCTTTTTATCTTAGTATTTAATAATAGATAATCTCTCATGTTTAACGAAGTTCATCTGTATTACCACTTGACTCAATGTAAATTAAATCTATTTTATCTTTCATTTTTATTTTCCTTTGTTTTCTATTTATTTTTATTATTCCAAAAGAAAGAAAACGAACTAAATAGCTCGTTTTACTCTTTTTAAAAAGAATTTGAATAGAGTCACTAATCCTAGAATAAAGATGAATAAGATTAACCAGATTAAAAATTTAAAGAATAGAACTGTAAAAGTTATTGCTAGTGGTAGGAATATGAACAATCCTAAAAAAGATAGCCATAGCTAAGAACATTGAAAAACAATTAAATCTCTCATAACTTTACTCCTTTTTTTATTTTTTTATATCAGAAAATGGCTGACAAGTTTTTTAAAGATATTATATAATAGCTACATAAAGAAAAAGAGGTAAACAAAAATGAATAAACTAACAAAATCAATTATTATCTTAGCAGGAGTACTGTTTCAATAGGTTGTCAAATCCACCCAACTGGTTATCAAAAAAATCCCTGTGTCAAACAAGAAATCAAAGAAAAATCAAAAATCTTTATATGAAAAAGCAAAAGACAAAAGTCAATGACTTTAAAATGAACATTCTGCTTCTTCAAATTCAAATAATGATGTTGAGTCAGATTATGATGAAATCAAAAAATTCCCTAATATGTATCAAACTGACAGCTTTTAGTTTTGCTAGAAAATTGATGAAAGTCAAATCTCTACTACATATTCATATTCACATGATGAATTAGACAGAACTACAACTGCATATGGATTTACTTAATCATGTTCTTCCAATGGATCCAAAAAGGATTTTTTATTGATTTTTGAACCAAATTCTGAACCAGTCGTCCATTGGAAAGAAATCTAATAACAAAAAGCTTCCTGTAAACTACCTAATGGAAAAATTTATAATCTTTCATTTTTATAATCGCTCTCACTTGATTGCTGATCTCTGCCTTATAAATATAATGTTATTACTGCCACTCGTCAACAAAACGTTGCAACAATGATGGATGTATGCAATACATTGAAAAGAAAGTTCAAAGATTATGTAGAACAAACTAAAAACAATGTTTATTATGATCTCACACCTGTATATAATGAGAATGAATTCGTCTCGCTATGTTATTGTTAATGCTAAATCAGAAGATTTGCAATCAACGAAAAAGTAAAACGTTTAACAACGCTTCTATGAAATCAATTATTCTGACGGAGTTTTTACTGAAAAATAATAAAAATAAAAAGACATCTACCTATTGTTCTTTTAAAGTTCATTGTAATGACTTATAAAAATTCAACTCCTTTTTAATTCCATACCTTTTAATTCGTCTAGCTCTTATTTTTCCAACTTAGATTTGGATTTGCCATCCTGTTACAGAAATTCCACTCGTAGAGCTTTCCTAATCTCTCATTTGTTGAAAATTGAAATCTAAATTATCAATAATTTTAGGGTCGAAACCATCATTGATGAATTTATTTATCTGATGTGCCTCATACGTTTGAATCCACGTTTATAGAAATAGCAGTTCTGAGTATTTTTTTGAATAGCAAAACAATCCATTACTCTAAAATTCATATTTGGCTCAGCCCAACTCCTCCATTCTTTACCTCGATAAATACAGTACAAAAGAACTTGAATCTGCTTATCATTGTACTCATCAAAAGGAAAATCATCTAAGTTATCTTCTCTCTACCACACTATCAAATATTTAATAGTCCAAATAGAAAAATTTAGGGCTCAGCTATTTCTTACGCCAAATCCTTTATCAATCGCTCTCTGAATAATATTCTTTTCATAACTTGACTCGCATCTAAATTCATTTTTGTTACCTCAATTTCTTTTTATATAAATATATTCTATCAAAACTCCTACAAATTTGCAATCTTTTGTTGACTTTTTCGTTTTTATATAATACAATATAACTATAAAATAAAGAAAGAAGAAATTTAACTATGGAAAAATGGAATGAATTTAAAATTACATATTCTAAAGGATTTTATATTAAAGAATATAAAGCTTCACACATTTGTAGTACTTTCAACACCCAAGAAATTTCTCCACTTGAAATTTTTTTCTGTCTAGAACCTGAAAATCTATTGATGAAGTTAATTCCTAGACCAAAAATCAAATAAACAAATTAGATTGTCATGGTACTACTTACTGAGCTAATTTGATTGGATTTTAAACCCAAAATGCAACATATATTGATTTGATTGCGCTCATTTAGGAGATAAAACACCTTTTGTAGATGCCATCTTTCCAAATTTTGGTTTTGGCGACTTGATTTGTCCTAGTGAAATTTGGCGTGATGAAGCATATATTGAGGAAAACTGTAAATCTCTTTATTGACCAATTGATTGAATTGAAGAAAGGATAATAAAAATTATGAATAAAACACCAGCTAAAATTATTTCATTAGTAATTTCTCTAATTGTATTTGCTATTTATTGGTATATGACATTACCCGCTTTCAACTTGACAGATTATTACTTCTTGGGCGGAGTGATTCTATTTGCACTTGTTTACTATATTACACTTGTACTACTTACTGAAGATACTGATGTAGTAAAAACTGTTCCTAATATTGTAATTATTAGTGTTATTTCTATCTTTACAATTGGAGCAACTGCACTTTCACTCTTTGCTACGCCATTGTTTCAAGCTAAGAATTACTCTGATTTGATTCGAGTTGAAACTAAAGAATTTAATACTGATTTTCCAAATACAGATATAAATAAACTTGCTTTGCTTGATAAGGATTCTGCTAAAAAGATTGGTAATTCTTTGATGGGCACTATTGATAAAGAATCCCAATTTGAGATTTCTGACGAGTACCGACAAATTACTATCAAAGATGAACCATATCGAGTAACACCACTAGGATATGCAAGTTTTATTCGTTGGCTAAACAATCGTAAAGACGGTATTCAATATTATATTAAGATTAACCAAACTACAGGTAAAGGCGAACTTGTTAAACTAGATAAAGGAATGAAATATACTGCATCATCTTACTTTACCGATGATGTGAGTGTAAAACTCCGTACTTCTTATCCTACAACAATGTTTGGCGACCCATCTTTTGAAGTTGACGATGAAGGCAATCCATACTACGTAGCTACTACTTATGCTCGTAAATTTATCTTTGGGCCAAAAGAACCAAATGGAGTAATCCTATTAAATGCAGTTACTGGAGAAACTAAAGAATATTCATTGAGTGATGTGCCTGAATGGGTTGACCGTGTTTATTCTGCTACTAACGTTATTCAACGTGTGAATCAACATTATACTTATAAAAATGGTTTTTGGAACTCTATCTTCTCTAAAGAGGGTGTTCGTAAAACGACAGATGAGTATAACTATATTACAATCGGTTCAGACATTTATCTCTATACTGGCTTGACTTCTGTTAATGCTGATAACTCTAACTTAGGATTCGTTCTTGTTAATATGAGAACTCGTGAAACTAACTTCTATCGTCTGCCATCTGTTACTGAAACTTCTGCTATGAAATCTGCTGAGGGTGCAGTACAAGAAAAAGGATATAATGCTACTGCTCCAATTCTTACAAAATTAAATGGTCAAGCATATTACTTAGTTTCGCTTAAAGATAAAGGAAGTCTTATCAAAGCTTATGCTCTTGTTAATGCAGAAGATTTCCAAAAAGTTACTGTAAATACTAATATTAACGAATTGATTAAAAGCGTAACTGGAGAAGAAATCAATAATATTGATGAAGCTGTTACTGGAGAAAAAACTAAACCAAAAGAAAAAGTTAATGGAGTTATTACTTCAATCAAGACACAAGTCGTTGATGGTACTACTATTTATTACTTAAAAAATCAATGATAAGATTTACAAGATTGAAGCTAATAAAAAAATACTCTTGATAAACTGCCATTCCTAGAAAGTTTCAATCAGACTATTTCTGCTGAAACAGATGAAAAACAATTTCCTATCAAATATTACTTTTGAATAAAATAATAAGGATTACTCAGAAATGAGTAATCTTTTATTAACTGCAGCTTTAAGCAACGTTACTAAAATCATGAATGATTTATCGACTTCGCCTATAAAATCGAGCTATGGACGAACTCATCTCTGATCAATATTTAATTCATTCTTCCTATCCCTTATTTTTTTATACACTCTTTGTTGTTTACAAATCAAAAAGAAAAGTTTATATAATATAACTATAAATAAATGAAAAGAGTTCGTAAAATGAAAGTCAGAAAATATTACTATTAAAAAAATATTACTACAAATGAACTCTTGTTGGAACTCAATTGAATGGAATATTTCGCTTCAATCCCTGTCATTTTTTTGATTCACCGAAATTGATTCTACGCATCTCTAAAAAGCAATATCCTGATCTGAATTTAAAAATTTCTGATGTGATACCAAAATCTGTTCGAGCAATTTTTAACCTCAGCTCATTGAATATCTATTCTTAAAAGGATTACTAATATAAGTAATCCTTTTTCTTTTATCTTACTTATAGTTGTTTATACTGATTTATAGCGTTATATCAAATAATATTTTTAAGTCTTTGATTATTCTAGTCGATGCTAAATATTATTACTGGAAGCAATAGCACTAAATTGGAATATTATTGACCTTAAAATCATAAAATCAATTATATAACTTAAACTGAAAAAATCTACTCACTTTGAAACTTATGATTATGCTTTCAGTCTTTAATTAAAAATTTATGAACTACTCCCTAGTCCAGCTATTCTTATGAAATAATATTTTTGTATAATTGCTTTATTATATAGCGATGCAATTACTATTATGTTAGCTCACAATGCAATCATTTCTAATTCATTTAGAGTCAATTTCTCCTAAAATTAACTAAAAATTAGACTCAAATTTTACTCTAATTCTTCTTTTCTTTACTAAAAAAAGATACTACGAGATCAACCTGACTTTTTTTACGTAAAAATCATGTGCTATATTTAGAATAAATCAAATTCGACTTCAATTCTATTTTTATTATGCACTAATAGATTACTACTATTGAAAAATTTATTACTCATTTCAATAATTCTATTTAGCTTTTTCTGTAATGTTGTAACTATTTCTTGCATGCACCACTGAAATCAGATCATTCCATTTCAAAGATAAGATTATCTTTAATTCATCTAATAATGGATTTAAAACACTTCTGATAAATGATTCTACTTCTACCGCTGAGCTCTACTCCTTTTACCGTAATTTCCATTTGTTAATTGTGCTGTTTCTTTTATCTCACTTATAAATACCTGTATAATGACCATTTCTACTATTAAATCTTAAATCTTTGATAATAGACTCTAATTCATATGCAAGATTAACTCACCAATAATTTGATTTTTATTATTATCTTCTAATCATGTAGAAGAAGATATGTTTGAACTACATCATTACTATTTATATGAACTGCTCTTTTGATTTCTTTTTAAATCTATGTAATGAAAAACTGTTAATTGAATACTCATTGTATTTACTCTTTTGTAAATACTTTGTTACCGCTCAAATCTTGAAACCTGTTTTAATAAATTGCTCTGTTCTTTTATCTTTTCTATACTTGTTGAAATTACCAAGATACTTTGTGCAAATTCATCAGAACCAGCCTCACCTTTTTAACGACGTTTTCTTTGGATTAAAAACAACATTATATCTATCATATAGTATCAAATGTCCCTTGAATAATTGTTTCTAAAGAAATTTCTAATTCATTGCTCAGAAAGTTCTTTCCCACTGAAAGTTTACATTCTAAATCTTTTGGAAGAATTTGCTACTTTTTTTGGATTGTCTTCTTTACCATCCAATGATTGTCATTTTCTAAACTTTCACATAGCTGCTCTTCTAATCTTTGAACTTGTTGGATGCCCTTTCTGTATCACTAATTTTTTTATATTCTTGTTTTTTTCTGCTTGTACACAATGTCAGAAATAAATTGCTTAACGAAAGTCTCCAGTCCTTTGCATTAAATCGTTGCCACTTCAAAGTGTCTAAAATTATTCATATAATTATTATGATCTCGGATATGAGAAGAATTTACTCACTTTATTACGTACTCCGCCATTGTTTTTTTCTCAACAATACCTCTCAAACGAGTTCCTTTCGCTAATTCATCTTGATTGCATCACCAAATCTTGATTTTCCGAAAAATGCTGCAACAGAATTCAGCTGAGGATTTACATAAATTCCCGTACCATGACCATAATTCAATCCACATTCAACGTAATATGCTTCTTCCCTATGCATGCCTATTGATATATTTATTACGTTTAATATAATAGAATCCAGTCTCTTAAATGTAAGATTATATGCTACATTACCTTTAATTTACGATTTCGGAAATAATTTGTTTTACTCCTTTTATCCAACTGTCCATTTAATTGTCTATTAAATGTTTTAAGATTACTTTGCAATATTACGACCAAATCCTAAAATTGTAACATTTTCCTCTACCTTTTACAATCCCTGCCCCTATAACCTCTAACAATCTCATTTTTTTCTTTTCATCTTGTTGAACTCAATAATCTTTTAACTTCGAAACATTTTTCAGAATAGATTCTTTACTACTTGATAAAAATCTATGAGGTTTCAAAGATAAACGATACAACTTATCGAAATCTTCGGGCCTCAAATCTTTTTAGCTAATTTTGTTTTCACTCATTGATTACCCATCAAGAATAGAACCACTTCGATAAATAATTTGATTTTATTGTACACGCGCCCTGCAAATCGCTACTGGAACAAATTGACAAAATTGCTAATTGAGATTAAAAATCTTGATAACTGATTTTGTCTTTTTTGTTCTAAATGCTTGTACAACGTCCCTTTATTTTCGCTGTATAGAATTTACTCCTGCACCCATGCCATCTCATTTTTGTATAATACTTTAGTGTACTTGCCTACTTTTTAATCCTTTTTATTTTTATTGTTTTTGTCATGATACTCTTCGTACTCTTTAGCACTTTTATCACCGAATCCTAACAAATAACTAAAAATGTTCAATCACATCTTTTAATATTTTTAAATTTTGCCTACTGTTTGTGTTAATCTAACCTTGTCAAAATTAAAATAAACATGAAATCCATTACCAGAATTTACAATCATATTAAAAAGCCAAGATTTTATCCCAATGTTCCATATACTGCTCTAAATTTTTGGATACTCCCAAGATTACCAGTCCACATCTGTCTCCAGTAGATGTAGATGATCAATTCTTTATTTTTACCACACGCCAAAATAAATTCCTACGTTGTTAATATTAACTACCAAATCTAGATTCATCTTTATCACTCATTAAGAAAAACGACCTGAAATTTTTCCAAATGTCTTTATTTCTTAAATCTTATCTGAAACATAGAATGGAACTGATTGACCGATGCCTTAGCTCTCACATTCTGGGAATTTAGAAGAAATACAGCAACATCATCTAAATCTTGTATTTCATCTAAAAATAAAAAATTTGACGCATCTTCCTTCTTTAGCCATTAATCGTTCACCATTACTATGAACTCATTTTTCAATTGTCTGTAACTTCAAATTTTTGATAAAGTCGTTCATATTTCAATCTCCTTTTTAATTTTTACTCTTTATATCAATTTACTCTTTTATATGAGAGCGTATTATACAATGATTCAATTTTTGAAACGAAAGTCGAAAGAAAAATTGCATATTATTAGTCAAAATTATTAGTTTCGTAAAGCATTTACAATTTTATGAGAATCATCAGTAGAGATAATAATAGAACTTCAAGCAATCAAATTTTAATCCTTTTCAACTGCTTTTTAATATATCCTTTTGCTTTTCATAAGTAGTAATCTAGGGTGATTATCATTAGAATTGCGTAGTGCTCAAAAACTTAGCATCTTCTGACTCCTTGTTATTCCACTCATATTTATTTCTATAAGATATATCTTTATCTATGAACTCCCAATGTCTTAGGCCCATTCTTTATCAGGTTCTTCCATCATTTTATAATAATAATATTTTGTTTGATATTCAGCGTCATAAATTTCTTGGATATCATAGAAATATATTGTTCTCTATCCATAGATCCTTTTATTTTTATTATTCTAGTTATGAGCTAATGAAAACAAGAAATAAATTTCATTGCTGTTATAGTTAATTTTTGATTTTCAGTTGTTATTAGGACGATTTTTAGGGTTGTTATATCGTCATAGTTTTAGTAGTAAAAACAGTCAAAGGCGATTTTTCGATAAATGTATCGATTTAGAGTAAAACAGGGCTGGGGTGGGCTATTCTTGATTTAAGTAAAAACAAAAAGAGTAGATTTCTCTGAGTACTCTTTTAATTAAAAATTATTTAGGACGGTGGAGCGTTTTAGGCAATCTTTTGGTTTCAATTCTTTCAAATTGTACAGTTTGAATGAATTTGATTTCAGTGGCGGTTCGTGAACTTTTGAGGTTGGGATCTAGAAGCTTCCTCTATCAGTAATTGAAGCAGTAAATAAATTATAGTTATATAATAACAAATTGATTTTAAAAGTCAAATATTAAGCAGATTGCAATTCATAAAAGAAAAGTGAGTCATTCGATGAGCAAATTGTTGGAGGCAGTCTACGATTTCATTTTGAGTTGAAAATCTTTGGCTAGGTAAAGAGTGCATCACGGGTGAGTCGAGCATAAGATTGGCTAATATTTTTCATAAGGGACATTTTTCTTTAGCGTCTTTAATCAATTGTTTTTCAGCAGGTGTAGAAAGTGTGTTGAAGTATAATCAGATATGGCAATCAATAGCTCTGTATATAAGAGAGTTTTATTATATTCAGATTTCCTCGAGTGCGTGTTCAAAGCACGTTTTCAACAAAATTATTCTTGAAAAAAAGCAATAGTGAAGTCACAGAGGTCGATTGTTCAGCATTCTTATTTAACGAGCAAGAAAACAGAACAAAGTCAATAGTAATATAAAATTGGTAAATTTTTAATTAACGTTATTTTCCATAATGGTTTAAATTCAAAATAGCATTTTTCTGTTCTATCTTGAGATTGTGCTTTACAATTGTAACAAACATAAGTATTGTGGTCATTGTATTTATCTCATATAAAAATAATTTTTCATCAGGGAGTCTTGACATGAGCATTCTGAACAAGTTTGGTGGCGGGGAAATATCTAGGGCATTATAAATTCTACATTATATTCTTCGAACATCAATCATTTTCTTTTTTTAAAAACGGGCAAAAAGCATTTCTATGTAATGATTTACATAATCTCTTGTTCATTTTCATAGAATTAACATCTAAATCCTCAATAACAATCCTATTGTAATTATCAAAAGAAATATTTGGTATATTATTTAAATTTTGATTTCTTGAATATTATAGAACAGTATAAGCATCATTTGGTCGGGTATCTGCATTTCTTTGCAGTTTGGCTATGGGTTATAATAAGGATTTTTATTCATTTTTCTTAGAAAGTGAGTGTGAATAATATTTAATCTTATCATGGTGTCTCAGTAAAGATTTGGGTAATAAATAAAAGGTGCAGGTATTCCTCTAATTCATTTTCTTTAAATAATCAATAGGGAGCGACATTTTACATCAATGAGAGTGGATTGTTTGAATATTGCAATTTTTCTTCAGAGTGGTGTTTCGAAGATTGGTGTAACATGGCATTTTATTATTTTCAACACAATTGATTAGTAGATTGCTAAGCGGGTCATCTGCATTAAATTTTAATTAAAGTGGAAATACTCTTTTTTTTTGCAAATCAGATAGTGATTCTGGTACTCTGGAATTGATGCAATCGAGGTCAGTTTGTTTGTTTTGGCGTTAAACTGTGACTGACCAAAGTCGGTCTTGTTGAGAATCGAGGTTGACATGAGCAAGTGGGGATTTTTGTTTTCGTTGGCTGTTCAGGGAGGGACTTTTTGGATGAGGTTTCATGGCTCAGAAGCTGAATGACAAGGTATTATGGAGATGGTGCGTTGGGAAGCTGAATATGTCTGAAATAGTGGGTGGGGTTTAGGGGAGTTTGAAGATGCTGTGAGGACATGAGGAGCTTGGTGGTAATCACCAGATTACTGTGAGGCAAAGGATGTGTTCGGTTGAGGATGGTTATTGTTGGCACATGTTGTTGTTCTGATGATTCTCATAAAATTAACAACAACTTTAGCAACCAATAATTTTACTAATAATACAATTTTTCGACTTCGTTTCCATTATGAATCGTTGTAATAATAGAAACTTCTCATATAAAACTAAATTGATATACTAAAAATTAAGTGAGAATGTAGACAACTGAGCAAGAAATTTGAAGAGTACAACTTGATGGGTTCATAGTAATGCTGACCAATTAGTAAAGAAGAAGCTTCTCGTCAAATTTTTATTTTAGATGAAATACCAGAGTTTAGATGATATTTGGCTTTTGTACCTTTCTTCTAAATTCCCAGAGGTGAAAGCTAAAAGCTAAATCTACTCAATCAGTTCCATTTCTATGTTTCAGATAGAGATTTAAGAAATAAAAGACATTTGGAAGGAATTTCAGGTCGTTTTCTTAGTGGTGATAAGATAGCTAGTTTATTTGAACTTAATATTAACAACGTAAAATTTATTTTGCACCAGGTACTAGTGCTAAAAATAAAGAATTAGATATCTACATAGCATTGCTTTAGATGTAGACCCAACTAATCTTGAAACATCCCAAAATTTAGAGAGCACTATATTGGAACATTACTATAAATCTTTTACACCTTTTAACAGTTGTAAATTCTGGTAATGGACTTCATGTTTATTTTAAAATTTTGACAGGCAGTTGGATTAACACAAACAACTAAATACCATTTTAAAAATATTAAAGATGTGATTAGCTTTATTTTTTAGTTATTTGTTGGATTGACTACTTGCACTCTTAAAGGTACGAAGGTATCATGACAAAAGCAATAAAATAAAAAGGTTAAAAGTAGCTAATACTACACAAAGTGTTATGCAAAAAATGGGTGTGCCCGGGTGCAGAACTAAGATTCTATACAACTGAAAATGAAGCTGTTTGTGCAAGCATTTGGAGACAAAAAGACAAAATCCTTGTCAAGATACAATCTCAGTGTAATTTGTCAGTGTTCCGTGGCGATCTAGCTGCGGTAAATCAAGTGTTATCGAAATGCTGCAATGTGATGAGCTAATCATCTCAGAAACAAATTATCAGGTGACCTTAGTTAACCAATCGTTCAACCCCATAGACACAATCAGTAATCTGATGCAGGTATTTCAGTTGGTCTTGACAGATGAGACCGGTGGGCGTGGACGGTCGTGGACCGTTGGTCAGGCCGTCAGGTGTTCCGAAATCAACAAATTAAGATGATGGCATATAACCATCTTACAGGACCATGGATCGTATCGGAAACGTGACTGCGTATATCTGGCGGCTGCTGAATGCGACGAGATGGTGGATGGTATGGTCATGTTGAACTGGTCTGTTGCGGCCGATCAGACCTGTCAGATGAATAACGAAGAACTCGTTTGGTGGACGTGAGCGTGCCAGCTCATCAGTGTGGTGGGGCAGCAGTGACGACGACCAAAACTGGGTGTGGTATTTCGCGTTGCTCCGCAGGCAGATGTAAGGTCAACTGATGTGTGAGTTCAGATTGGAAGGGCATGCTGGTCAGATGGACTGTTGCTGAAGACAATAAAGTGGAGGTCTTCAAGGTTGGGCTGACACTCGGTGGGCTGCTCCTGTGTCAGATGGGGGGCTGGGCTGGTCGGGCGTTGTATGGATATGATCGAGCGCTCGCCAAGGTGGCCGCGGTTCTGGGCTGATTGCTGGGCGTTCGACAGCAGAAAGATGAAGAACAGGCAATTGATTTTCAAACAACTATGACAGAAGTGTTCTGAGGTAAATACAATATTGTTAACGCACAACCGCGGTTCAAAGAAATCGAGTTCTGGTAATGGTTCAAACTGTCTTCTGGCGGTAGAAAATCAAATTATAACGTAACGC
>BNJS01003401.1_pt1 | contig 19659 bp, 35 predicted proteins | sample 8540461 | NCBI WGS metagenome assembly BNJS01 (sample SAMD00202454, study PRJDB9452) | human saliva metagenome | isolation source: human saliva | place: Japan | reverse complement strand
CGCGAATGGCAGCGACCTTGAACGGACTCTCCTTCTCGAAGATCGTCGTATTGAGTTTCGGAACCATCGCCATAGACCGTCCTCCTCTGCGTCAAAGTCGTTCCCGTATTATAGCGCATTCGGCGGGCGATGGAAATAGCCGCACATAAAAAGCACCCTGCTGGGTGCTTTTATTACTAGGATTAGCGAATTTCCGATGCCATTTTCCTCTGCCATCTTGCAAATAACGGACTCGGCAGCTCTGCCATCTGTGCCACTGTTGGGTGACTGGCGTTCCAACACGCAGCATATTCATAGCCATATGTGCAATGCCAATCTGTCGCCCCTACTAATGCCTTGTTGCATCCCCGTTTCCACGACCCCTCCATATCGCTCACGTAATCATGCTCGAACTTCTACGCTGTTCATACTTACGACGCTGTCCTGCGTCACGCATGAACGCCTCAATCCTGTCCCATGCCGTATCAATTGCCGCCTCGCTCATAGCTATCGCCTCCATTTCCTCGTCACTCAGTTTATTTCCACAAACGCCATCCACTTATCGAGCGTCCGCATACTGCGGAATGTCCTGTCGTGTCACTTTCGGCAGCTCCAAAAAGTGTATCTCAATGTCCTCCGTTAGGCGATGTTTTCCCGTTTCGTCATAGAGACCATACATGATGATGAAAACCTGAAAGAGGCAGGTATTCATAACCGAGTAGATTGATTGCAACCGTTCGCCGTAAGTTATTGTAGTTTTTCACCACGCCCGCGTGCTCTGATAGAGCTTCGCCCAATAATACAAACTGCGCTGCCCCATATTGTGGCGATTCTGTACCTGCACCTCAACGTTGATTTGTGTTTCATCATTCGTCATACAGAGCAGGTCAAGGGTTGAGCCTTTTTCCGGTCTCCTCCTCTGGATCAATCTCACGATCCGCAAAGCGCAGGTCGATCAAAGCTCAGGCCCCCTCAAGCCCAAGAACCGCATTGATAAAAAGATAGCGTAATCGTCTTGTTTTCTTTTACGCCCAAAGATAAACTTAAACAGAAGATCATTCAGTGCGTTAAAAATCTCTCGTACGCATGGTGAAATTCCTTTTCTGCAGTTTTTGCTTTTCTTCTATTATAAAAATTTGCTTTCTTCGGTCAAATAAAAAGCACCCCGCAGGGTGCTTTTTCATACGATTAAAGTTTGCTGACATCCGCCGCCGTCATGATCTCAACGACGGTAATGTCCTGGACCGTATTGAGATCAATAAAGCCGCCATCCGCGAGCTGCACAGCAGGCATTGCCGTCACGCGCGACCTCGTCAGTCGTAGACAATGCGTCCTGCCGTTCCGCTCCGAGAGAGGCGCAGCCAGCAGCCGTTCAGCGCAGCGTTGAGTTTGCGCATGAAGAGCACGGCACATACTCGGAGTCGAGCTTCCCATCCAGAACATCTGCATAGAGAATCTTGAACACCTCGGAATGGCGAGCGCTTCTCTGCATACGTGCGGCTGGACGCCATCGCGTCATAGCTGTCGAGCACGGCGAGCACTTGCCAAACGTCGAGATCTGATCGCCTTCCGAGCCCGAGGATGGCCCGAGCCATCGTTGCGCTCGTGATGCTGAATCACACCGTTCTAGCGAGATCGGCACGGCCCCGAAAGATCGCTGCCTCAAGGAGTTTGAAGCTGTCGACCACTGATTCTTGAGGATGTCGAACTCCTCCTCCGTGAGCCGCCCTCTTCTCAAGCAGATCCTTTTCGATGAACTGCTTGCCGATGTCGAGGAAGAGCCCCGCAAGTCACGAGGTTCTGTCGGTCGATGCCGTTCAGCCCCATCCACTTCGCCATGAGGGCCGCCGAGGATCGCGAGATGGACGCAGTGATGGGTTGTAGTCCCCATCCTGATTCATGCTGTAGATCATGGAAACCGCCGTCGCGCCTTCCTTGTAGAGATCGCGCAGACGGCCGTTCGCCATGACCGGCTCGCAGGATATCCATGTTGAGCTTGCCGGTGAGCGCAGCCTGCTGAAAGAGTTTTTCCATCTCGCCGCTATACGTAGCGATGAGTCCTCAGCATATTTTTCATCCAGCTTTACATCCCGTTCAGGAGCTACATATCCTTCAGAGTCCCCCGACTCTTTCGCGGCCTTCGCGGTCTTCTCCTCTGTACGGCAGCGAGGATACTGTCCTCACTCAACGTAGACGGACGCGACCTCCTTCTCCTTGAGCAGGTCGATCGTCTCACGGTCCAGAACCGTACCGCCCTCGACAAGGACGATATCGGTCTCCCGTCGTAAACTGTACGCCCGATGAGCATCTCCGGCAGCAGACTCGAACAGCAAACGCTTTTAACATGATGTTTTTCTCCTCTTTCTTCCTTGAACAGAGTATCCTAAATTATCCCTTGACAACAATATTGACCAGCTTACCAGGCACAGATGACCTTACGATTGTTTTACCCTCTGTAAAGCTCCTTCGCTCAGGGCAGCTCAGTGACAAGCTGCTCCATCGCTTCTTTGTCCAGATCAGCGGCGATCTTTACGCGGTCGCGCACCTTCCCATTGATCTGCAGCACTACCTCGATCTCATCCTGCGTAAGCGCGGACGTATCGTATGCGGGCCACTTCTCGCATGCACACTCCCGTAAGAGCCGCGTCCAGAGCTCCTCCGCGATGTGCGGCGCAAACGGCGCGAGCATGCGCAGGGCACGCACTCTGTCTCGCGCGCAAGCACAGGGCTGGAGCTGCTTTCGTCCTGAAATGCATAGAACGCATTGACAAGCTCCACAATGGCGGAGATCGCCGTATTGAACATAAAGCGGTCGCGCACGTCCTCCGTGACCTTCTTGATGGTCGTGTGCAGGACGCGGCGCAGCTCCGTCTCCTCCGCCGTGCAGCGCTGCGGAATCGCAAGTCTCCACAGCGCTCTTGATCGCTATCCTCGAACTGGGCAGGGATGCGCCAGACGCTGATTCAGGAAGCGGAATGCGCCCTCAACTGATCGCTCCAGTCCAGATCGCGCCCACGGGTGCGGCGAAGAGGATGAAGAGGCGCGCCGTATCTGCACCGTACTTCTCGATGATCTCCTCGGCGAGACGACGTTGCCGGTGACTTCGACATCTTTGCGCCGTCCTGATGACCATGCCCTGCGTGAGCAGGTTCGTGAACAGCTCATCGAAGTCCAGCATCCCCGCATCGCGCAGCACCTTCGTGAAGAAGCGCGCATAGAGCAGATGCAGAATTGCATGCTCGATGCCGCCGATGTACCGATCGACGGGCGCCCAGTAGTTCACCTTGTCCCGATCAAAGGGCGCTCGGTGATTATGCGGATCGGCGTAACGATAGTAATACCACGAGGAGCAGATAAAGGTGTCCATCGTGTCCGTCTCGCGCGTCGCCGCGCCGCCGCATTTCGGACATTTGCAGTGAAGGAACTGCTCGCTCGAAGAGAGCGGCGACACTGCCCCTGGGCAAACGACACATCCTCGGGCAGGCGCACGGGGAGCTCCTCCGCGGGGACAAGCACCTCGCCGCACGTCGCGCAGTTGATGATGAGGATGGGTGCAGTAGCGCTGACGCGAGATCAGCCAGTCGCGCAGACGGTAGTTGACGCGCCGTTTGCCGAAGCCCTGCGCCTCCGCCTCATCGATGATCGCGCCCATCGCCGCGTGCATCTCTCCATCCCCGTGAACTTGCCGGAGTTGATCAGAAACCTCTTCTCCAGCGTATGCCGCCGTCATATCCTCGAGCGCAGCTCGCTCCTCAGGCGGGCGAGATGGTAAGGATCTTGCGGATGCCATACTTCGTCGCAAACATCCAGTCGCGCTGATCCTCGGACGGCACCGCCATGACCGCACCCGTACCGTACTCAAAGAGGACGTAATTCGTGATCAGACTCGACCTGCTCCCCGTTGAACGGGTTCGTGCAGTAAAGACCTGTGAAGATGCCCTCCTTCTCCGACTCGCTCGAGGAACGCTCGATGTCGGACTGCTTCTTCCACACGCGTGCAGAAATGCGCGATCTCGTCCGCCTTGTCGCTGATCGTGCAGATCTGCTCCCACAGAGCGGATGCTCGGGGGCAAGTGCGAGAGCGTATGCCGAACACCCGTATCGGGACGCGTCGTGTAGACAGGGATCTCCGTCTTGAGCGCGGTGCGGGCAGGCGGAACTCAAGCCCCTCACTGCGGCCAATCCAGTTCTCCTGCATCGTCTTGACGCGTTCGGGCGCCAGCCCGGCAGCTTCGCGAGGTCCGCAAGGGAGTTCATCAGCATAGTCCGTGATCTTAAAGAACCACTGCGCAAGGTTCTTCTGTGTACCTCGGACTTGCAGCGCCAGCATTTGCCATCCTCGACCTGCTCATTCGCGAGCACGGTACCGCAAGTATCGCACCAGTTGACCGACGCCGCCTTCTTATAGGCCAGTCCTTTTTGTAAAAGAGCTCGAACAGCCACTGCGTCCAGCGGTAGTAGTCCTCACGGCACGTGATGACCTCGCGCTGCCAGTCGTAGGCGAGCCCGAGCGCTCTCTGCTGGCGCTCCATGTTCTCAATGTTCGCAGACGTCCACTTCGCGGGATGCACCTTGTTCTGGATCGCCGCATTTTCTGCGGGCATGCCAAAGGAATCGAATCCATCGGGTGCAGGACATTGTAGCCTTCCATCGTCTCGGAAAAACGCGCGACAACATCTCCAATCGAGTAGTTGCGGACATGACCCATGTGGAGTTTTCCTGACGGATAGGGGAACATCTCAAGCACGTAGTACTGGCTTCGTTGTCCATCTCCGTATGGCGGCTGTGCTCCGTCTCCCAGCGCCTGCCATCTCGCTTCAATCTCCTGCGGGCAATACCTCTCCACTATACTCTTGCTCTCCCAGTATCCAACAATCTTATCGTGGCTCTGCCATCAAATATTTTTCTTTATAATAGTCTGGCCACATTATACATGAAATTCTATGAACGCGTCAATCATTATTCATATTTCCTGCGCATAATTAGGAACGGTTCCTAATATAACCTACATGTCTAGATGTTATGAAGGATTTGCTTGGACGATGACAAAGGTGCGGCTCCTGTACCGCACCTTTGGATGAAATCGCCGATACGTTCAACCACAATCTGACCGATTTCATGGTATCAGCATTTTTCAAGTCATCGTATGGAATGGAGCACCTCGTCGAGTTCGTCGAAGCGATGGCTCAACCGTTTCTGCCAGTTCTGCAACGCGGTCGATGGATGCCGTCGAGCGGCGGATTGCGCTGAGACCATCGTCCAGAGTTCTTCTTCAGATCGCGAATCCGATCATCAAATCCATGCTCAAAGTTCTCCACCTGATCCTCGAACGCCTGATTGGTCGCCAGCATCTGATCGATCTCCTGCACATCGCGCAGCAGCGCACTGATCGCCTCATCGGATGCCTCGAGGCGCTCACGCGTGTTCTCGGAGAGCTTGCGCACCTCGCCCGCAACGACAGCAAAGATCCGCGCCCCATCTCGCCCGCACGCGCCGCCTCGATCGCAGCGTTGAGCGCGAGGAGGTTGATCTGCGCCGAGATCTCCGTGATCATGTTCGCGACCTGCTCGATCTTCTTCGTGCTCTCCGTGAGCCGTTCGAGCTTCGGCGTGATCTCCGCATTCCGTCCGAGCAGTTCCTTCGTCATATCGCCCTGTCCGCCGAGGGCCGCCGCCGCTCAGCTTGTCGATCAGCGCAGAAACACTCTCGGCGCTCTCGCCAATCTGCGCCATCGTCTTGGCCATCCCCGTCATCTCGCTGCGGTAGACATGGAACTCACCCATGATGCCGTCCGTGAGCCTATCAATGATCTGCAAACGCGCAATGTCGTGCTCAAGGAAGGCTTTCTGACAGAGGCATAGACCGAGGGAAGCGGTCCATAGCCATCGTAGAACGAGCCGCCGGAAATCTGGTAGAAGAAGATTGCCGTCAGGGTCTCGTTGATGTGCATCCCCGCAATCTCGCCGAGTGCCGAGTATCCTGGCGACGGATATGCCGTCAAAGAGATCAGCCCCGCGAGTTCCCCGCAAGGTCAGGCGGCGCAGGATGCAGTCGTTCATCACGACGTCGATCGGCGCCGGCTTCCCCTTCGCAAAGCCGGCGTAGTCCGACTTCAGCGTCTCGATGAAGTGTCGCGCGGCGCATGAGAAAGATCCTCGCCCGCCGTTATATCACAGAAAAAGTGCATCCGCTTCGCAGCTTCGTCGATGCGCTGCAGAGAGCGGATATAGAACTGGTTGCCGACGTGCGTGGCAAAGGTATAGTCCGCCAGCGCATCCGTAAGCGCTGCGATATCCGATACGTGCAGGTAGTCCATCAGAACATCTCGTGAGAGGGACAGGGCGTCCCTCGTGCATTCGCAACGCTATCGACCGTGCGGAACGTCGCATCCGAGCCGATGACCAGTCCACTTCTCGCCCGTCTCCTCCGCTGCCTGCGTCTTAAAAGACGGAATAGCGGTAATCATCGGCAAGTTTCTACGACGAGGACAACGGCATGGTTCTCAAGAACCTCGAGAGCCATTGTAGATGTAGGTGTGTGAGAAGTCAGAGCGCACCGCCCGCACTGCCGCCGATGTACGGGCAGGGCAGGCTCTCGCGTCATAGAGTGCCCGCAGCACAAAGGACTCGCACGCGCTCACGCCGTCCACATAGACGAACGCAAAGGTATCATCGAAGCGCACGGGGAACGGAATCCGCTCGGCACGTACATCGGCGGTGATCTTCGCCACGCGCTCGGCGAGTGAGCGTCACCTCACCGCGCTTCATGTCTTCGTTGTGCAGCGGCAGCGTCATCATGTATGTCTGGGCGATCATGCGCTTGCTGAACACCTGCAGGAGAACCTTTGCGCGTCCGTCTTTCGCCTCCATAGTAGGAGTGCGCCCCTGCCGTACGCGTCAGCTCACCGCAGGTCGTCACGAGCAGTAACTTTCACATCCGGGAGAGACGGACTGCACGGCACGTGCAACATCATCCATCGAGAGATCTGCCGAGACAAAGCCGAGGACGACAGCGGGACCGCCCGGCACGTCGTAGAGTTCGCGCAGACGTTCTGCCGTCAGCTCGCTGCTGCGAGATGAGTCGGACTTCATCGCTGCTACACCGCCGAGATTTGCGAAACGGGTGCGTGCGTCTTTGCATGCTCTCTCACGCTGCGGCACCTCTGCCGCGAGGGGCTTTGCCTTGATCCGATCCGCGAGCGAGGCCTCTTCTTTTCTTATTCCCAAACAACTCCAAACATATGTATTCCTCCCTATCCGAAACGGCTCTTTAATGCAATTATAACACGCATTTATTCACGCCGCAAGAATCTATAGAGAATCATTGGAACAACGAGCATCGGAATGCCGGAGATAGAGCGCCGACCGCAGTTCCGGCGTGAAGATCATGAATGCAAGACAGAGCACCTGTGCCCAGATCCCAAAGAGCGTCACGTAGGGAAAGAGCGGCATACGATAGCGCAGCAGAGACACCGTTCCATCCGCCTCGCACTTGCGCCGGCGGCGGTACTGGCTCCAGCAGATCGAGATCCACGCCATTGCCCCCGAGAAACCCGGAGTGCAAGCAGATAGGTGTAAAGCGCGGCATTCGGATTGACCGCATAGATCGCGATGACACCCCAGCAAAACACATGGACGCGTAGATTGCCCGCGACGGAACCCCTTGTTTACTCAGCCCCTCGAGTACACGCGGTGCCTGCCGCCCATCGTCGGCGAGCGCGTGCACCGTACGCGCGGCTCCGTAAAGTCCCGAATTTGAGCAGGAGATCGCTGCCGTCAGCACAACGAAGAGAGAAGAGCGCCCTCGAGGTGTGAAAGCCATGCTCCGTGAGTGCCGCTACGACGCACTCGAGAGTGTGGCATGATCCCACGGCAGGGATCGAGATGAGCAGCGTGATGGGCACGATGTAGAGTGCGATGATCCGCCACGTCACGTTGCGCACCGCCGTCGGAATGCTGCGGGCAGGATCCGCCGTCTCTCCCGCCGCGAGCCCGATGATCTCCGTTCCTTGAAAGTTGACCAAGATAATGACCATCGTGAGCGCAATGCTCGCGTAGCCATGCGGCGCGAAAGCCGCCGCTGCCGAGGAGGATGCGCGTCCGATATAGCCCTCTCGCCGATCACTCCGAGGCAGATGAGGAGGGCGACCGCACTGAACGCGACAGAGCGCTGTCACCTTGATGAGCGAGAGCCAGAACTCCCTCTCACCGAATTTATCGACACGAAACAGATTGAGGATGGTGACGATGCCGCCGAAGAACACCGCCCACCAGACCGTCCCGATCTCGGGGAAGAAGCCGTTCATAATGATGCCGGCGGCAATCATCTCCGAGGGCACATAGGGAGATCCCATGTCACCCAGTAGGGACCAACCGGACGCCGCACGCCCACGTTGCGGAGATATTCTCGCGCATAGACGACAAAGGAGCCGGAGAGCGGTTTTCGACCGCAAGCTCAGCGAGACAGAGCATGACCGCGAGGACGATCAGCCTCCCGAGAAGATAGGAAATCATGGCGGGCGGGGCCCGCCTGTTCGAGCACATAGCCCGTCCCGAGGAAGTATCCGCTCCGATGACGCTGCCGGAGAGATGAACTGAAGATGTCTGTGCTTCAGCTTTCGTTTCATTGTCGATTCGCCCATGGGCCTCTTAACACGACCTTTCTGCCCGATTTGATTCAGCATAAAAATGCGCTCTCATCATACTACAAGAGCGCATGAATTACTACGATTTATTTGACAAAGTTACAAATTTTATTATCATCGTACCAAGCATATAAAGGAGGAGCTATCATTATGAAATTCAGAGCCTTGCTGCTCGCCCTCGCACTCGTCACCACAGCCTCGGCAACTGCTGCTGCGGCCGTCACCGGAGCATCGCGAGTCAACGACGAATCTCTCCATCGCCTACCCCGTACTCCAGTGCGGAGAACGGTGTCGTCGCAGATCCCATCAACGCCGATATCGCAGCGCTCGCTGCAGGTGTTCGTGACGGCATACGAGGCGGTGCATTCTATCGCGGCGAGCTCGGCTACCGCGTACACCTCGACGACGAGAACTTCCTCTCCGTGACGTTCACGGATCTGCGCTACGATCTGCGTGCGAACCAACCGACACGCCGCGACTACGGCTATGTGTACTACAAGAAGACCGGGCAGCGCTGCCGCTGACGTTCTTCGTCCACGTCACGCCGTCCGATCTCGACGGCGAGGCGGTCAGCAGTCACCTCTACAACGAACAGGGACGCAACACCCCATCCAGCCGGAGAAGACCGTAGCATGAAGTGCCGGCAAATTACTTCCTCGGCAGCCGCGGCTACGTCTGCCCCATCTTTCAGGCAGGGCGAGACTGACGGCAAAGCACGGGACCGACCTACATGACTGCTTCGACGCAAGCATCGTCGATTACTTCAATCGCAAGAACAAATGACAGCGGAGCGTGCCTACACGACCATCACAGGGGAGATACCGGAGGGCGGTGTCTCCCCTGTTTCGTATGAGATTCAGCGCTCACGCTTCCTCGCTCTACGCCATTAATGCAGAGTGTGAGGAGGATGTACGCACATGGCTGCAGTCCATAAAAAGGAACATTACGAGGCGCGTCATATCCCTATGCAATGGTACTCGGCGTGTGCGGACCGCCAGCGTTCGAGCGATGACGGCGAGCCGGGCGGCACAGCGGGCAGCCCCATCCTCGAGGCAATCAAGACACGCGGCGTGACGAATACGCCGTCGCTGTTGTCCGTTACTTCGGCGGCATCAAGCTCGGTGCGGGCGGACTCATTCGCGCCTATGCACACGCGGCAGGGCTGGGGCTCGACGCAGCAGCAAAGGTACGCATAATGCCGCTGCATACGATGTACGTGCAGATCGACTATCGACCTCCTCGCCGCTGTCGAGCGATATGTCCGTGAGGCAAATGTACAGACGGGAGGCACGGACTATGCGGATGCCGTCATGCTCACGCTCCTTGCGCCGACGGGTGATATCGAACTCCATCAGCGCGCACTGACCGATCTCACGGCCGGACGCGCACGGTACCGATTGGGGATCGAACATATGCCGCCGTCCCCTTGCAGTAGAAAAAGCGCCCTGTGCGGGCGCTTTTTCTATTCGATAATATGAGATCTCCCTGCCGCAGTTCTCGCAGTGGATCTCCCTTTCAGAAAGTCAATGTTCTTGATGAGAATGAGATGCCCGCGCATCTCGATCACGCCGCGCTTTTTGAGATCGGCAAGCATGCGGTTGAGGCTCTCGCGCGCCGACGCAGAGTAGTTTCGCAAGCTCCCTGGTTCGTCAGAGGAACAGAGATCAGGATCCCCTCCTCCGTCTCCATCCCGTAGCTGTTTGCGAGGCGGATGAGCGTCGAGTAGAGACGCCCCTTCTTCCCGTAGAGACACGAGATCGCGGAACTTCAGATGCTGCTTGCGCATATGCATGCCGAGGAGCTTGAGGAGCGCAATGGACAGATGCGGATGTTTCTCCAGGGCACGCCTGCAGGACGAGAAACTCAATCGCGTAGACCTCGGCGGCACTGCGTGCAAGCGCACTGAAAATGTACGTCGGCTCCTCCTCGTAGAGCGGCAGCTCCCCGATGAGACTCCCGCGCGTCGCGAGCCGCAGGGAAAGTACGCGCCCCTGAAGCTCCGTATTTTACAATAAAGATATGCCCCGAACGCACAATATAGAAATAGCGCGCCGGTGCCCCTCACGAAAGAGATACGCGCCGTCGTGCAGCGAGATGATCTTGCCTGGGATTGATACCATCTCCTTGATGAGAGCTTCCTGGTCCACTATATACCACCTCTGTTCTCCACAGTATATTTTCATTATTTTTTTAATCCTACACGAAAAACGTCTTAGAGATTAATGTGACATCGGTCACAGCCAAAGGTAAATTTTTCACTATAATACATACATAAAAACTATCATTACAAGATGGGAGAGATGCACATTGGCAAGTCAGGATACGCTCGCTGTACTCGGCGAGAATCCATCACGTCGTGATATTCTCACGCACTGGGATCCGGAGAACGAGACGTTCTGAAAAAATATGGCGAACGCATCGCCAAGCAGAACCTCTACACCTCAACGTGGGCGCTGACCTTGGCGCTTCGTGGCTTGGGACGATGTGGGCGACCATCGCCGCCCAGCTCAACCAGATCGGATTCCACTTCACGGACAATGAGATCTTCACGCTTGCGGCGCTGCCGGGCCTCGTCGGTGCGACGGGACGACTGATCTAGACCTACCTCCCCGCCATCCTCGGCGGGCGCAACTGGACGTTCATCTCGACCGCCCTGCTCCTCATCCCGCTGATCGGTCTCGGGAACGCCCTCACCGACACCTCGACGACCCATGACACCTTCGTCATTCTTGTCGCAGGCATCGGCATTGCCGGGCGCAAACTTCTCATCCTCGATGGCAAACATCGGCTTCTTTTTTCCAGAAGTCGCAGAAGCGACTTGCACTCGGCATCAACGCCGGCATCGGCAATCTCGGCGTATCCTCATCTATCTGACTGCACCCATGCTCCTCGGTGCGAGCTCGGCGGGCTCTTCGGCGACCCGCTCATCAATGCGGCGGGCAAGGAGGTCTCACATCCAGAACGTCTGCTACTTCTGGGCGATTCCGACAGCGCTGACCCTCGTTCTCGTCTGGATGTTCATGGACAACCTGCCCATCCCGAAGCAGAGCCCGCGCAGCATGATGTCGATCTTCGGCAACAAGCACACATGGCTGATCACCGTCATCTACACCTGCGGCTTCGGCTCATTCATCGGCTACTCCGCAGCACTGCGCTCCTCGTCAACCGCGAGTTCCCCGAGGTCTCCTTCGCCTATGCGGCCTTCCTCGGCCCGTTCATCGGAGCGGGCGTGCGCCCCATCGGCGGCTGGGTCTCGGACAAGGTCAACAGCGGATCGAAGGTCACGTTCTACTCGCTGCTCCTCATGCTCGTTGCATGCATTGTCACCGATCATGGGCATTCAGGCGCACAACTTTGCGCTCTTCTTCGGCGCATTCTCGTGCTCTTTTTCTCAACCGGATTCTATCAACGCCGCGTCCTTCCGCATGATCCCATTTGTCTTTGACAGTCCCGTCACGCCTCACTCGTCACGGGCTTCACGGCGGCGATCGCAGCGTACGGTGCGTTCTTCATCCCGAAGCTCTTCGGTCTGTCGTACGCAACACAGGGGCAGCGTCATCCCCGCTTTCTACTTCCTCATCGGCTTCACCGTGCTGACCATCGTCATCACATGGTTCTTTCTACGCACGCAAGGGCTCCGGCATCAGTGCTGAGAAGTCACAAGACCGCCGTACGGCGGTCTTTTTTTATTGAAAAAACGATGGATAACAGAGCGGCTGTCTTCCCGTTCCCCATCCCGTATGCTATAATGAGAAAAATTTTAGAGAAAATGAAAGGCAGCTCGTGATTTCCCCATGGAAAATGACCTCATACAAAATGCGGCAAAGGACAGCAACAAAATGCTGAACCGCAAGATGAAGATCCTGCTCGACATCGGGCAGACCCTGATGGAGAACGGCGCAGACTGTGCACGTATCGTGCGCGACATGACACGCGCCGCAGTTCATCTGTGTATCCCCACGGCAGCAGATCCAGTCACGTCACCTACACGACGCTCATGCTCTGCGTCAGCGACGGCGAGCGCTCCTTCACCCAGTTTCCGCAAATGCATGAAGCACGGCGTCAACCTCGCCGTCATTGCCGCCGTCAGCAAGCTCACATGGCGCATCCTGCGCGGCAACACCCCCATACAGCCCATCGAGAACGCCATCGCGCGCATTCGCCAGCGCCCGCTCTGCTATCCGGACTGGGTGATCGCCCTCGGTGCTGCCGTCGGCTCGGGCGGCTCATGCAAGCTCTTCGGCGGCAGCTGGTTCGAGGCACTCATCGCCACCATCGCCGCACTTGCAGGCTTCATCGCACACCGCACGAGCACACGTTACGCCTTCAAATCCCTACGCCTGCGCCATGATTACCGGCTTTGTCGCCACGCTCTGCGCATGGGCGATCCCGATGGCGCTCGGACTTGGCACCATGTGGTACGCGCTCGTCGCGTGCACCATCTTTCTCATGCCCGGGCTTCCGTCCGTCAATGCCGCGAGCGATATGCTCAATCGCTTCACCACGTCCGGGCATGACGCGCGGGATGGATACCATGCTCATCATCGGCGGCATGACCTTTCGGCATCGCCTTTGCCATCCTCGTTGCGGGTCGTGCACAACATCTCCGACGTACACATCCAGCCGTCGGATACCTACCTCAATCAGGCGATTGCAGCGGCACTTGCGGCAGGGCGGCTTCTCCATCATGTTCAACACACCGAAGAAGCTGCTTGCCATCGTCGCTGTCGAGGGCATCATCACCATGCTCATCCGCAACGTCTCATGCTTGAGTTCGGCCTTCCGCAGTCCATCGGCTCCTTTGCTGCCGCTGCTGTCGTCGGCATCGCCGCCCTCAAGGTCATCCACATCGTCCACACGCCGAATACCCTGCTCATCATCCCGCCCGTCATCCCACCTCGTCCCCTGCGTGCTCCTCTATCGGCTCCTCTTTGCCGTCCTGCACATCCAGACCATCTCCGTCGAGGGAGCTCTTGGAGGCTCTCGCTTCGCGTCAACGGCATCACCATCATCCTCGCCATTGTCGTCGGCGTCTCCATCCCGAACATTTTTCATTCAGAAAGCGCATCGAGGCACAGCGAGCGCGAGATCGATCACCATCATCGACGCCGCAGCGAAGAGCAACGCATATGAACAGAAACCCATCTGACATTTTTCGTGCAGATGGGGTTTTTCTTCTCCCAAATCAGTATAGAGGGTATGCTGATACGAATCATAATTTTTATAAATTTTCAGGAATGCTTGTATTTGCTTGTTGTATCTGGGGTTGCGGGGATAAGTGACTACATCGGCTTTAGAAAAATCACTTTTACTACTTGACAAAAGTGTCTGAATTATAATAAAATCCCAAATAGGGTATACCTTTAGAAATTCTCCCTAGCCGTTTCAAACCTTCTGTATTTTTATCTATCTGTAGTAGGAGGAAAAACATGATTGTTGGCGTTTCGAAGGAAATCAAGAACAATGAGTTCCGCGTCGGTATGACCCCTGCGGGTGTCGAGGCGATGCGCCGTGCCGGTCACACGGTTCTGATCGAGGAAGGCGCCGGTGTCGGCAGCGGCTTCACGGATGCCGATTACAAAGCTGTCGGTGCAGAAATCATCTCGGACAAGAAAGCTCTGTTTGATCGCTCTGAAATGATTGTTAAGGTAAAAGAGCCTCTTGAATCCGAGTATGACTCTCTTCCATGAGGGGACAGATCCTCTTCACCTACCTCCATCTCGCAGCTGAGCCCCCATCTCACCCAGGCTCTCCTCAAGAAGAAGGTTGTCGGCATTGCCTACGAGACGGTTCTCGGCAAGAATGGCTGCGGTCTCCCCTGCTCGCTCCGATGAGTGAAATCGCAGGCCGCATGTCCGTTCAGATCGGTGCACAGTTCCCTGAGAGCCGTTACGGCGGCAGCGGCGTTCTGCTCGGCGGTATTGCAGGCGTCTCCGCCGGTCAGGTCGTCATCATCGGCGGCGGCAACGTCGGCACGAATGCGGCGAAAGATCGCTGTCGGTCTCGGCGCACGCGTCACCGTCATTGATCTCTCGATCGAGCGTCTGCGTGAACTCGATGACATCTTCGGCGGACGCATCGTCACCGAGTACTCCCTCGAGCTACAACATCGCGAGAAGTGGGTCAAGGAGGCTAGACCTCCTCGTCGGCTCCGTTCTCATCCCGGGCGCTCGCACCCCGATCCTCGTCACCGAAGAGATGATTAAGACGATGAAGAAGGGCTCCGTTGTCGTCGATGTTGCAATCGACCAGGGCGGCTCCATCGAGACCTGCGATCATTGCACGACGCGAGAACCCGACGTTCGAGAAGCACGGCGTTGTTCACTACTCCGTTGCCAACATCCCGGTGCTGTTTCCCGTACGTCCACGCTCGGCATCACGAACGCGACGATCTCCTACGCGGTTGACATCGCAACGAAGGGCTACAAGGCTGCGCTCCAGCAGGTGCCCGGCCTCAAGTACGGTCTCAACACGATCGACGGCCACCTCACCAACGAGGGCGGTTGCAAAGGCTCTGAACCTCCCGTTCAAGTCGATCGACGAGTTCCTTAAGTAATTCTTTTCTCTGACTGCTGAGGGCTGTTTCACTCCCATATGCTTCCATATGCGTGTGAAACAGCCCCTTTTCTGAATAAAAAGAAATTCGAAAAGAAGGCTTGGAGGTCTTTGTATGTTTTTGAGAAGAAAACACTGGAGGACTTCAGTGCGCAGCGCAAAGCAGCGGAATGCACGCACGCTGAGCACCGTTGACCTCACCTTCCTTGGCATCAGCGGCATCATCGGCTCGGGCGTAGTTCGTCCTGACCGGTATCGGCGCCGCCCGCTCAGCAGGTCCCGGTATTGTATTATCCTTTCGTTGCCGCAGGTCTCCTCTGTATGCTCGTCGGACTTGCCTACGCCGAGCTTGCATCGCTGATCCCAGCTGCGGGCAGCGCGTACGCCCTACACGTTTGCCTCCCTCGGTGAGGGCATGGCGTTCCTGTGCGGATGGTCGCTGATCATCGGCTACATCGTTACCGCGAGTGCGGTCGCCGTCGGTTTCTCCGCGTACTTCTCAGGGGATGATGGCGTCCCTCGGGATGGAGATACCGAAGGCACTCCTCTAACGGCGCCGGAGGGCGGCATCATCAACCTCCCGCTGTCGTCATCACCCTCCTCATCGGCGGCATTCTTGCACACGGCACGAAAGGAGAGCTCGCGTCTCAACACGATCCTCATCTCGCTCACGCTGTGTCGCGATTGTCGCATCTCGTCGTTGTCACCTCCCGCATATGGATCTCACGAAGAACATGGAGCCGTTCCTGCCCTTCGGCGCTGCCGGCATCATGACCGGCGCAGCGGTCGTGTCTTCTCCTTCATGGGATTCGATACGGTCGCAACCTCCGCCGAGGGAGTGCAAGACGCCGGAGAAGAGTCTCCGATCGGCATCATCGCACTCGGTCTTTGTCTGCCTCTGCATCTACTCCGTCGTGGCATTCGTCCTCACGGGCACGGTCAACTACACGGATCTCGATCGTGCACGAACCCGAGTTGCCTACTGCTCCGCCTCATCGGCTACACGGGGCCTCGCGAACCTCGTCACGGTCGGCATTCTCTTCGGTATGATCACGACGCTCATCGTTTACATCTTCGGTCAGGCGCGCGTCTTCTTCGCGATGTCGCGTGACGGCTTCCTGCCCGAAGGCGATGGCGAAATATCCATCCGAAATACGGTACGCCGTACTTCATCACCCTCGTCGGCTCCGGTACTCATCGCCTTTCATCGCAGGCTGCGTCCCGATGCTCTACATCGTCGAGCTTGCGAACACCGGTGTTCTCGCGGCGTTCTTCATCGTCTTTGTCGGACTGATTGCGCTCCGCCGCAACTCGCCCGACCTGCCGCGCACGTTCAACTTCCCGCTGCTTTACGTGCTCGCTCCGATCGGTATGGCGGTCTGCCTCTACCTGATCTGGGCGCTCTCGCTCGTGACGAACATCACGTTCATCGTCCTGATGATTCTCGGCATTTCTTCTACAGCAGCTATGCACCCCTCAGCATCGCTGCTGGCAAAGAAAAATAACCTCGCTTGCACAACCATTGCTTTGCAGCCCGTCTCGTTAGATCGGGCTGTTTTTCATTGGGGATTATACTACCGCCTATGCCGAAGAAAGACGGTTGCATAAAATGTACCGCATACGCTAAAATGGGAACGCTAACAAATTAGGATGTAGAATGATTCGAAAGGAAGTGCCCGATGCCCAGTCGTGCGGCGTGGGTCGAGATTGACCTCGGGCGATTGCCCACAACTATAGAGAAATTCGCAGACGTACGCGCCCTGATGCAAAAGCTCTGCGCCGTGGTCAAGGCAGATGCCTACGGACACGGCGCATTGCCGTGGCGCGCAAGGCGATCGCGGCGGGTGCGGAGTATCTCGCGGTCGCGACGATCTCCGAGGCGATGAAGCTGCGTGAGGCAGGCTTTACAACGCCGCTGCTCATCCTCGGTCTCACGAAGCCGGACAGCTCCTTCGACATCGTAGATGCAGACCTACACAGACAGTCTGCCGTCCCGATCTCGTGCAGGCACTTCAGCGGAGGCGGTCGCACAGGGCAAGCGGGTCAAGGTACATCTCGCCGTCGACACGGGGCTCGGGCGCATCGGCGTCCACCCTGCAGATGCTGCTGCCTTTTGCGCGTGCCGTCACGGCACTGCCGGGATTGAACTCGAGGGGATTTTTCTCCCACTTTTGCGCTCGCGGATATCACGCGATCAAAACCTTTACGATGGAGCAGATCCACCGTTTTTCAGGAGGCATGCGATGCGATCGCGGCGGCAGGGATTGCGATCCCCGATGCGCCACATTGCGGAGTCCGCAGCGATTCTCGATCTGCCGGACGTGCACTTTCGACATGGTGCGTGCGTGGGCATCCTGCAGTATGGGCTCTGGCCGTCAGACGAGGTAACGCACTCACTGCATCTGCGTCCCGCGATGAAGTTCTGCGCACGCATTGTCTACATCAAGACGATTCCGCCCGGCACGTCCATCGGATACGGACGGCATTTTATCGCACAGCGCGAGAGCCGGATTGCGACGATCTCAGTCGGCTACGCAGACGGCTATCTGCGCGCATATGCGGGCGGCTGTGTGGAGGTGTGCGGCAAACGCTGCGCCGATCGCGGGACGCATCTGCATGGATCAGTGCATGATTGACATCACGGATATCCCCGAGGCGAAGCTTTCGGCGACCGCGTAACACTCTTCGGCTCGAGACGCTGACGGCGGACGATCTTGCACGTCTGGCGAATACGATCAGGCTACGAGGTGCTCTGCCTCGTCTCCAAAGCACGTCACACGCATCTATGTGGAGTAACGCGCTGAGCATTTATCCCCGCGATTCCGCGGGATTTTCTATGGATGCAATCATTCTTATTTGTGAAATCCGTCCCTTTGTGATAAAAATAAAAATGTTTTTGGGATGCTGCAGGAGGAAACTATGTACGGCAAAGAGGAGGGCTGCGCACGGCTCTCAGCACAGCGTTCGTACTCGTCTCCTGTTGTGGCGGCGATGCTCATTTTGACGGCATCGCTGCTCACACGTGCCGGAATTCCGTTTGCGGCCGCATATACCGTCAGCATCATCGCAGCAGCTGATGGGGACGCTGGCCGTCTCGTACGGCGGGCGGACGCTCATGCACTCCCCTCGCCAGCCATCACAGCATGGCTCGTCTACGAGGAGATCATCGCACGCGTCTCGCGTGGCAGGAAATGCTCGGCATCGCGGCGATTTCATCCTGCGTCGGGGCGGTACTCATGCGTACCAAAGTATGCCGAAAGCACTGTCGCATGCACTGCCCCGATCAGTCCGCACAGGGGCTTGTTCGCGCTGGCTGGGTATGCTGATGACAGACTGCACTCTACGCACGTCCTGCTGCCGTCACCGTGGCGCATCTGACGATGGGCGGCACGCTCAGCGATCCCTCACCTACTTTACCCTCATGGGCATTCTGCTGGTCCTTTGCTCTGCGCACGAGATGTCGCGCAGCACTCCGCTCGGTATGAGCGTGGTCGGCGCTGCTCACGTGGGCAGAGGGCTTTTGGGAGATCCTGCCGCACCATTCCTCGCCCGGATCTCATTTCCTCTTCCCGCTTGTCCCGAGCGCTCCCGCAGACAGATCTGTTTTCGGCGGCAGCGAGTCGGCTGACACTTCTTCCGGCTCTCGTGGTCGAGTACGGCAGTGCTGCTGTGCAGCCGGAGCGCGATGACGACGGCAGCCGCTCGCTCGGCTCTTCGCAGTCGGCGGCGGCAGCAGCCTCATGGGAGCATTCCGCTGACGATTGCACCCATCTCTGCTGCACTTCGCCGGGGAAACGGAACGCCGCATTGCGGGCATCCCCGGACCGCGTGTTCTCGGCGCTCTTCTGTTTTCTCCTTCCTCGCACCCGCTGATGCAGGTACTCAGGCAGCGTCCTGCTCGTGCCGCTGAAATCGCACTCGCCGTCATGGGGCTGCTTATCGCATCGACGTGCGCGATCTTGCAAAGCGTTCCGAATTTCACGCTACGCGAGGGCGCGTGATCGCTGTCTTTCTGCTTTCATCGTATGATATATATACGGGGCTGACGGCAGCGCTTTCACATGGACACTGTTGACGACCGCAAGCGAGCAGACTCACACAGGCCCTTGAAGCTGACGGCGGTCGTTGATCCTGTTTTTTCCTGCTGAAATGGATGATATGAGGAGCTTTGCTCCAAAATATACATTGAGGTCATCATCTCTAGCGAGCTATTCTTCTGCGCGGCTCGATTGCCGCAGCTCTCACGGGATTTTTCATGCTGACATTGACTGCCGGCGGCACGCCGTGTTCACGATCCGATACGACGACCAAAAGTCCGTACGGAGCGCGGCTGCCGAGGTCGAGGAAAAGCCCGACTTTTCGCATGCGTATCCACTGCACTCATCGAAGCAGAAGGCAAATGCCGTTCTGCGGAAAAAGCCGCCCTTCAGCGTCCCACAGACGCTCTCGAGTACGATACCGCCATCATCGGCACGCCGCTT
>BNJS01003070.1_pt1 | contig 19671 bp, 26 predicted proteins | sample 8540461 | NCBI WGS metagenome assembly BNJS01 (sample SAMD00202454, study PRJDB9452) | human saliva metagenome | isolation source: human saliva | place: Japan | reverse complement strand
AGTTGAGTTTAGGTTTAACGTGTAGGTTCGTAAGCAAACTATTACAGCATTTTTGTAATAGAGAGTTGTTTGCGTGATCCATCATTTACTCGCTGCAGGTGGGCGGCATACGGTTGGTCTACGGGCTGATGGTACGGTGGTTGCCGTTGGCGCGAGTACCGCTGGTGAATGTAGAACGTCGACATGGCAAAACATTGTCGACGTTGCTGCCGGGAGCGTTCATGTGGCCCGCAATACGGGAAAATCACACACCTTAGGACTTGCTGATGATGGAACTGTTCAAGCCTGCGGATGGAACAACCATGGGCAATGTGATGTGCACGAGTGGCGGAATATAGTTGGGGTCGCTGCGGGATGGCGTTTTAGCGTAGGTTTGCGTGGAAACGGAACTGCCGTTTCAGTTGGTCGGCTTGCGCATGGTGAGCTATCTACTTGGCATAACATAACCGAAATTACGTGTGGTGATTGGCATGTTGTAGCCCGGCTCTCAGATGGAACTGTCCGCGCTGCGGGAAATAACACATATGATCAATGCGAAGTCCACAATTGGAGTGGAATTACGTCTGTTGCGGCTGGATATCTGCACACCATTGGTCTTACAGAGGACGGTACGGTCTGTGCGACCGGGCATCCGGAATTCTGGAGTGGCAGTGAGCGGTGGACAGAGATCATTGCCGTGGCTGCTGGCAGTTACCACTGCGTTGGTCTTACAGCGAATGGCTCCGTTGTTGCAGCAGGAAGTTCTGAATTTGGACAGTGCAATGTCTATGACTGGAAAGATATTGTGGCTGTGGCGGCAGGCGGTGCATTCACCGTGGGGCTGCGTGCTGATGGTTCGGTCGTTGCTGTTGGCGACAATAGTAATGGTCAACTTAATACCGCGGGCTGGTGTCTTTTTTAAAGGTTGTTGACCCGTCGGTCCACGTTATACATGCCCATGCCCCAGCTAATATAGGCTTATGGGTAAAAGAATCTTACATATCGTGACGAATACGGGTCAGTACGATAATGGTGACCCGACGGGGCTGTGGCTTTCCGGTTTAACGAACGCTTGGGATAGGTTTGAACGGGAGGGGTTCGAGCAGGACATTGCCAGTCCACGTGGGGGAGACGTCCCCTTAGATCCCCGCTCCCTGAAGTTCCCGTTCCGCAGTGAGAGTGTAAAATCCTGGCTGAATAACCCGGAACGCATGGCGCTCCTGAAAAACACCCCTCCCATCCGGTCCGTAGACCCGAACACGTACGATGCTATATGCCTGGCTGGTGGGCACGGCGCCATGTTCGACTTCACGCATAACTCCGAGCTGCACAACCTCATCGCCAGTGTATACGAGCGGGGCGCGATCATCGCATCCGTGGGGCACGGGTACTGCGGAATCCTCAATGTACGCCTGAGCGATGGAAGCTATCTGGTGAACGGCAAAATACTGACCGGCCCCTCCCGGAGGGAAGAGAAACTCGCTTTAGTGTCTCAGAAGGTGCCCTACAACGCTGAAGAGCTAGCAAAAGAACGCGGGGCGGACTATATTCGCTGGAGGATGCCTTACAGGGGCTCAGCGGCAGCGACTAATGGACTGGTGACGGGGCATAACAACTCCTCATCAGGTAATCTTGCTGCTTCTTCTGTGTGTGATGAACTCGATCGGCTCGACTCTCTGAAGGCTAAAGGCTCGGAGCCTCTGTAACTAGTTTTAACGTGCTCGATCCCGGTACGGTCATCGCGAACCGTACCGGGATCGAGCTTTGCTTCTTTCGTATTGCCCGGCGCCGGGAGCACCCGGGCACATAGGGGAGAGGATTAGTCCTCAACACCAACCATGACGTTGGATGCCTTGATAATGGCGGTAGCGGGCTTGCCAACCTGCAGCCCAAGCTCCTCAATAGCGGCGTTGGTAATCGAGGAAGAAACAATCAGACCGGGGGCGATCTCAATCTTCACGATGCCGTTGGTGGCGCCTTCGGTAATCTCAACAATGGTGCCAGCGAGCTGGTTACGGGCAGAAAGCTTCATGCTCGGTTCCTTCCAGAGTAAACGAATATCCCCTACATGTTACATGTCTTAGTTTGTGTAAGCATCTTCTTATGCGGGTAGTAACTCTCAAGCCCCAGGGCTTACGCTAATTCCTGCGATGCGAAGCCGGGGTAATACTTGGATAGATCTGACTCAAGCACATGTATTTCATAGATAAAATATTCAATATTTCTTATTGTAAGAAGTTTAGAGAAAGAGTTATTTTAGTTTTATAATACATATCTATTCTTTATTGTGTAATATATACACTTATTTACACCCTGTTATAAAAAATATTTGCAAAATCTGGAAAATTCCTGACAATACACATGGGTTTATGCGACGGTTAAAATACCAGCTGATATTTCTCAGGAGAAAGGATGCGAATTATGACTACCACGAAGGTACCTGTATATGTATCCCTGGCTGTTGCTGGCATTATGGCTTTGAGTGCCTGTGGTTCAAATAGCTCTAATGATGCTTCGAATTCTTCCCCATCGTCTTCATCATCAACAGCCTCCAAGACGGCTAGCGCCGGTGGAGCTGGCACGGTGAGCAGCGGTGGTGGAAACTCCGCAAACTCCGGTTCAGGCGCTAACGGCGGCGCAGCAAATTCTGGTGCTGAAGGCGGCACTGGGGCGGATCAAAACTCCGGCACTGGCGCACAGAGTGGCAGTGTAACCGGCGCCGATACCAACGGCGGAGCACAAGCGAACCAGGGCGCTGAAGCCCAAGGCGGTGCCCAGCAGCAACAGGCCGATCCTGGAGGGGCGAATGCTGCGAATGATGAACACAATGTCACGAAAAACCCCAACGCATTGACCCCTGGCGAATACGTAATTCACCGCGAAGCTTCCTGGGACTACGTTGATACCACGGGTTCTCGGTATCATGTCGACGGCGACGGCGGCTGGACGAGCGTTGGGGAAGACGGTACCAGTACCGTTGCGGCGGATGGTTCTTGGACTAAGAACTATGCCGACGGGCACACGGTAGCCCGGGTAGAGGCTGACGGAACCTACCGGGTTACCTATGACGGTCAGCTTTCTCCTGAGATGCCCAGCAATGCTGTCCCGGTGTCTCCTGGAAAACTCCCCGACCCGAAGGCAGTCCCGGCAGTAAACCCGGTACAGCCCACTAAGCCGGGCATGTAATAACCAGCAGAGACACTTTCGCAAAGTGCTTTGCGCGAAACGGGTGCGCATCCTCAATACCTGAGGATGCGCACCCTATTGTGTGCACAGCGTACACACCCGCTGAAATTTGAGGGGCTAACGTCGTCGGGGTTACGGGGTTGGGGTGAACGTCGTATTCTATACCGGTGGAAGCCACCGTCTTGGAAATATGTGAGACAGTATAAATTTATGATTTTTCAAAAATATTAATAATCGTTAGTTGATTCGTTCATAAATAAAAATTTAGTTTAGATATATAAGCTAATTCAATTTCTTTAATGTGTAATACACGGGTGTAATGCATTTTGTGGTAAAAATATTTGCAAAATCTGGAAAATTCCTGACAATACATGTGAGCTATGCGACGGTTAAAACACCAGCTGATATTTATCAGGAGAAAGGATGCGAATCATGACTACCAAGAAGGCTGCCGCATGCGTATCTCTGGCTGTTGCTGGCATCTTAGCTTTGAGTGCATGCGGCTCAAATAGTGCGAATGATTCTTCAAGTTCGTCCTCGGCTTCTTCTTCATCAAGTTCATCTCGTGCTTCTAGTTCCACAGGAAGCTCCAACGCTGTGAATAACGGTGGTGGAACATCTGGAAATTCCGGTTCAGGCGCTAATAGTGGCGCAGGTGCGGAACAGAATTCCGGTAATGGCGCAGTGCAGGGTGACGGCGGTACCAGTGCTGGTACCGGCGCTACTGGAGGCGGTGCTCAGGCAGGTCAGGGTGCTGGCGCTAACGGCGGTGTCGCTGGCGGCGGAACCCAACAACAGGGCGCCCCCGGAAAGACAGCGAACCAAAATCCCGGTTCTGAAGGGTACGTGCAGGTTGCTGAAGACGGATCCTGGACTGCAACCGAACCCGACGGTGAGATCGTGAGGGTGTATCCCGATGGGTCATGGGACCGGAGCAATCCAGCCACCGGAAACACCGATTGGGTGGGTGCCGATGGGTCCTGGATTACAAATGAAAACGGTCTGCCCAACGGCTCCAATAAGAACTCACAGGTGCAACCTAACGGTACCTACGAGGTCAGGATGAACGGTGAAACGTCTCGTGAGACCCCAAGTGGAACGCCTGAAACCCCCGTGATGCCCAATGGTTCGAATGCGGTAACCCCTAAGGGAGCGGTTCAGCCTGCAAAACGCTGATACCCCTTTGAAAGAAACGGTTAGGCGCGTATCCTCAACCATCGCAGGATGCGCGCCTATCTGCGTCTGTGAGGTGAAGGCTAGCAAGAACCACCCTCAGGAGTACTGTGACCCGCGGAAAATACTGCCCCGTATAGTTCGCGCTTACCTGAAATCTTGAACCTGCCACCGTGCTACAGGTAGCGTGGAGTACAGGTACACGATAAACACCCACCTCAGGAGGCTTTATGCGCGAGCAACACACTATGCCGAAAGATATTGCGGCGGCCCTAAAAAACGCGGGGTTACGCACCGACTATAAGGCTCGACCAGCGTATCAGCGCAACGACTATATCGGTTGGATCAACCGCGCCAAGACACCGGCGATGCGTATCGAGCGCCTCGAACAAATGCTCACCGAGCTGGCACAGGGCGGTATCTATATGGGCAAGGAACATAAGGCCTCACGTAAATAGGTTCAAGATGCACCGCCACGAGCAGTCATGCTGAAAACGCACCCTGATCTGTATTCTGCATTCTGTCAGGATATAGAACGCGATTTATCCTGTGTTAGGCAGTTTTGCTGAGCGTGCCAGGAGCTTTGAACATGCGATTTAACAATATGAACTTTTCTGATGGTCACTATGTGCAGATACCCATTAGCTGGGACGCACAGGAATTTACCCACCGCTTTTTATCTGCAACCCCTCCGTGGGTTCGTGCGATAATGTGGGTTCGTAACCGTGTTGTACAGAAATAGGGTTTACAGTACAACCCTCATCGAAATCTAAGCAATTGGAAATTGCGGTTGGTTCATCAGCGGGTCCTTTTACCTTTACTGAGGTCACTGATGAGCATGTCATCGGTGGCCATAAGGATAAGCATATAGAGTTCTCCTCAAAATTCGTGGTTACCGCTGCTGAGGAGGGCAGCACGTCTGCGCGTGGTGGGATTGAAACACACGCCCAGCCTCAATCGGCTGTGGGGAAGGTGTACCTGACATGTATCTGGCCTTTTCACAAGGCTCTAGTACCTTACATGCTGCGTCAAGTCGATATAAAACCATGAGTGCAAAAGATTATGACCCTCGTATGGTTGATTTCATGATGAAGACATCCCTCGGCGGGGCAGACCATGATTATTACCGTTCTCTAGCTCATCGGCGTAATGCACAATAGGCAGCATTATTATCTATATCAAGGGTGTGTTGTTTACTGATGCGGAGGGTATTATGCGTACAACTGTGACTTTGGATGAAGAGATTGTTGCTAAAGCGGCTAAGCTCACTGGTATTGAAGAACATTCTTCTCTAGTGCGTGCTGCCTTGGAAACTCTGGTACGTGTTGAGAACGGACGCCTGCTTGCTACATTAGGAGGTTCCGAACCTCAAGCCCAAGCAGCTCCACGGCACCAAGATATATGAGTGCATATAAGGGCGGTTTCTAATAAAACGCACCCGTAACGCACAATAAAAAGCGGATCCTCGAAACAGAATGTTCGAGGATCCGCTTTTGCAGAATGTGGAAGAAGCTACTTCTTGTGTGTGACGCTCAGATAGATGGAGATAGCGACCATCGCGGCGATAATCGAAAGAATCCAGCGGATCCAGTCGATACCGGCGGTTTCAGCAACACCAAGCAGACCAGCTACCCAGCCTCCGACAAACGCGCCAACAGCGCCCAAGATAATGGTCCAGAGAATAGAAATATTCTGCTGACCCTTCATGAACAGGCGGGCAAGGGCGCCAATAATAGCACCCGCAATAATCATCCCAATAAGCTGACCCATAGATACCTCCTTGCGGTTTGGATGAGTCATATACTGCGCAGAGTTCCATAGACTTTGCACACGAGCGATAATGTGTGGTTATCGCATATGAACCCTCAATTGTACAGTACAAATTACTTGATGGGTAAACTATACGTGTATGCGGTTCCAACCCGGACTGTACACTATGCGGAACCTGCGCAGCTATAATCCCAGGAGCAGAAAAGAGCTGCCGGGGGTAAGACGCGCTAAAAGGCAACGGGTTCTGGCTTGTTACCTCACCCAGTTTCGGAATGCGGTTTATTTCCTGCTGCGCTTGAAATAGTGCTCCGATGGGTAAAATGCTGGCTCCTGCTTGTGCAGGAAGAATAATCTGATGACGCTTGAAATACGCAGGGTTAGTCTATCCGGTAGTGGAGCATACGGAAGGATTCCTTCAGGAATGGTAAACGCCGCGTTATCATGGCAGACAGTGCCCCGCTCTTCTTCCACGTCGGAAAGTCTGTCATCAGCCGTTTAGCGCTCACCAAGCGCAGGTTATGAGCCCAACGCTCGGGTTCATGATCGTCGTCGCATCCAAAAACGAATCGCGCGCGGGAGTGCTTAAGCGCTTCGTGCTGATCGGAATGCGTAACCATCCACGAGTTTATGACGTCGAACGCGATCTCACTGCCGTGAAAACGCTGCGCAAGATCGCGGAACAGAGCGCGTACCGTGTAACGGTCAAAGTACATCAGCATGCCTTCAATCACGAACAGAAATTGGGCATTCGGCTGCAGATCGTTCAGTTCGTCCATCCAACCCGCGTCGAAGGCTGAGGTTCCCAGGAAAACTTCACTGCCTTGCGGGGGCAGCAACTTTATACGCAAAGTCATCACATCGGGTAAATCTAGGCTGTAAAACGGCACGTTCTGCGCGATTTCGCCGATGCGTTCCCGGCGGCTGTCTAGACCGCATCCAACATTAACGATCACCGGGTTAGGTTGGCGCTTAATGAAATCGGCCGCGAGCCGGTCAAAGTAATCTGAGCGAATCGCGGTGCCGACAACGGTGTGAATAACGTTATCAAATTTAGAGAAATTGTAGTCTAACTGCGAAACGACTCGTCCAGCTGCCTCATCTTTGATGATTGGGTCGGGCTGTTGCGAGGCGAGGTGCTTCATGTACAGGGGAATAAGTAAGGTCTCGCTGATGGCATCTTCGATTTTCAGCATAGGAAAAAGGTCCCTTTCGGCTTTGACGAGGAGGTTAGCTTATCCTTAGTATACCGCGCGAGAACCTTTATTTTTAGGGTCTTGTCCGAAGGTTTTTATGCGGCGGCGCAAGATTGAGGAGTGCTACCGCAGGCGAGAGGCGGCTCTAAACATGTAAAGAAGAACCGTGTGAGGCAAATGCTCCCGGATTGAGCGTTACCGCAAGAGAGGAACTCTTCCATTACCTAAACAAATCCCATACGCTGAAGGTTGTGCGGCGGGGTAGTAAACCCCTTGCTCATGTTTATTTAGTCTTGAGGCCATCGCCCTGTATCGGCGTGGGTGGCAACCATGTGTGTGAATAGTTCGGGGTTTTCAGCACTCCACGCGTGATGCATCCCCGGCGCAATCCAGGTGTGCAGCTGCGGTAGGCACTTGCGCAGCGGGTCGAAGGATCGGCGTACTGAAGGCGTATCGTGCTCGGCGGCAACTGCAAGCACCGGCCCGGTGAAGGCGAACGGCTCGGTAGGCAGCGCCCGAATCCCAAGTTCCCGGAACAGTAAAGTGTTTGTGAGTGGTTGCGGGCTGCTGGCGGTTTGCGCGAAAAGTTCCCGATCTTCCACCGGAATGTTAAACGGGCGGGACTGCGCAATCCAGTACCAGCGCCGGTGCCAGAGCGGAACCTGGGCACCGATAACCGTTCGCTCCCACCAGGTGTACCCCAAGAGCGGCGATCCGCTAATCGTGCATGTGTACGCTAGGGCGGGATGACGGCGAATTAGCTCAATCGCCACGAATCCGCCGAGTGAGAGGCCCACAATGTGCGCTTGTCCGCCGATACTGTGGGAACGAATGAGTTCAGCCATCCTGTCAGCAGCCTCGGCAATACCGGGCCATACTTCGTGAGTATTCCTGCCGTACCCGGGCAGGTCAGGGGTGAGCAGGTGGCGATCGGGCATGGCCTCAACCTGAGAGTCCCACGTCCAGCCCGCCATGTTCCCGCCATGCAGGAAAATAATAGTCTCACCCTGCCGGGGGCCGTGCTCCACAGGGTAATCTTTGCTGTTTTGCGTCTCGATAGTCATGGTTATTCCTCCTTACTGGGTGGGCTGAACCTAGTGATACTTTCGCGGGTTTGCTGAATCCAGGCAAGCTCCGCCTCTGTCTCAATAATTCCTTTGCGAAGGGTAGCGGCGCGCAGGGTGGACGCTAGGTCTTCCGCCTGTACGTCAAGGGTCTTGAGGGACCGCAGCTTATGCTCAACCTGCTTTTCACGCTCAGTCAGTAGCTGTACTACTTCGGTGTACGTAAGATTTGCGGCGAAAAATAGCCGCGCCATAAAAGGCTCTTTAAACCGTTCTTGTTCAAGGGGCGAGGTGAGCCAGTCTTCCAGCTCAGCCCGCCCGGTTGTGGTGAGCGAATGAACCTTGCGGTCGGGTTTTCCCTCTTGGTGTATTACTTTCGTTGTGATCGCTTTGTTGGCGGTGAGCTTATCGAGCGTGCGGTAGATTTGCGACTGGTCAGCGTACCAGAAATGCGCCACAGTGTTACTAAACGCGCGGTTGAGATCGTAGCCGCTCATAGGCTGGATTGACAGTAGTCCAAGAATCGCATGTTTAAGCTCCATACCCATATAATCTCATGCATATATAGGACTATACAAGTATCAATTTTCTTGGTTCTGTACAGCGCAAGCAGGAGTAGGTTTGGGGCAGGAGAGGTGGGAAACCGGCGGCAACTTCTATGTTCTGGGCAGCAATTTACCTAAACAAATCCCACACGCTGAAGGTCGTGCGGCGGTAGATAGCCCTTTTACGGCTCGTTTCGGGTTTTTCACAAACCCCATACCGCGCCTGCCATAACCAGGAATCACAGCTCTTTTTACGGCGCGTTTTGCCCGGCCGGTGGTGCGGGCCTTAATCATTCGTTTCACACTGGGTTTTCGCATACCAATTCTCATACCTTTAGCCTACTCCCAGCGTCGCAAACATGCGTGCCGCATCGTCACGGGACCGCATAAAGGCGAGGCTTTGAGTGCACAGCCACCTCTTTGTAGCCATACGCCAAAACCTCGCCCGTATGAATAACCCAAGAGAGTTACATAACCACTACGAGTTTGCCGCGTGTATGTTTCTCGGCTACACGATCTTGCGCGGCGCCAAGCTCCTCAAGCGAGTATTTCTTCTCAATGACTGGGCGCAGCTGACCGCGCTCAACGGCGTTGGTAATCCACTTCATGGCCTCGGACGATGCCTTGGTCGCCAGCAGGAAGCCCACGCGACGGTTCGTGAACAGCGAAGTCAGCACTGCCGGAAGACCGTCGGGCGAGACCGTCATCATGCGCCCGCCCGGCTTCAAGTAGTTACGGTAAAACGCGGTCACAACGCCGCCGCAGTCCAGGATCGCATCGAATTTTCAACCTTTTTCGGTCTGGCAGAGCCTCGTGGTCGTATGCCTCAATCGAACCTAGCTCGCGGCACAGAGCTATATTTTCTTCGGCAGAAACGGTCGCCACCTGAGCCCCCAAAATCTGCCCGATCTGCAGTGCAGCATGCCCCACACCGCCACTGGCACCCACCACCAGCAGACGCTGACCGGCCTGGAGTTTCAGGTTCTTGCGGAGCACTTGCAGTGCGGCAAGGCTTACGAGCGGCAATGCAGCCGCATCAATCTGGTTCTGGATGCGCGGCGCATGGTGAATCCGGTTTCTCACGGAATAGCACGTATTCGGCCGCTGTGCCGGTGGGTGCCATAGAAATGGAGCCGTTGAACCCCACACAATATCGCCAACTTTGTAGTCCATCACGCCGGTGCCCACGCTGACAACCTCGCCGAGCGCATCCACACCGGTACCTTTTGGGGAAGCGTTTGCCCGTAAAAGCCGCATTTCGCCTTCGCGCACGATCACGTCAATGCGATTCACGCTGAAGGCATGCACGCGTACCAACACCTGGCCGGGGCGGGGAGATGGCACGGGAACCTCGTTGATCGTGAGCAGATCAGACCCGCCAAATTTGTCGTATTGTACGGCGCGCATTGTGGTTGGTAGCGACATATTTATCTCTTTCTTATCGGTCATTGCGGAAGCATCGGTGTAGGATGCACGGCATTCGACATGAGAACCGCAGCTGTGTAATGGGCGACGGCACCCAAAATAATGCCTCTGTGTTTAACTCTAACCTGTATGCGTGCCAAACCGTGATAAATGACGGTTTTACGACGGGCACCCGGGTATATTTCCAGGCGTACAAACCTGCTGGGCACATTCCTGAGTGCATAATAAAAACCCTTGATATGAATAAAACGTTGAAGAATCGTGCTTGATTCACATAAAGACCCTTCTTAGCATGGGTGCTATGACGACTACATCTGTGTACTGTCTTTTCTTCGACGGTTATGAGACTCTCGACGCTATGGGACCTATCGAATTTTTGCATCGTGTGCCTGATGTGTGTATGCGGTATATCTCGGTGGCGGGCGCATCCGAAAACGGTGGTTCATTGGTACGTTCCGCCCAAGGCTTTACCCTCAAGACGGAAATTGTTGAGAGTCTTCCTCCGGGGAGCATTCTTCTGATTCCAGGAGGTATAGGTACGCGCTCTCTCGTCATGAATAACCTATTCCTGCAAAACCTTGCGAAATTGGTACAGCAAAGCCAAACCTGTCTGACGGTCTGTACCGGAGCGGCACTTCTTGCTGCCACAGGTGTTCTTGACGGGAAGCCTGCTACTACTAACAAACGTGCCTTCGAGTGGGTGCGCGGGACGCGGCCACAGGTGAGGTGGCGGCAGAAGGCGCGTTGGGTGAGCACAGAGAAGTTTTATACATCCTCGGGAGTTTCGGCAGGTATGGACATGACTCTAGGTTTTATCGCCGACCAGTGGGGTTTGGAAACGGCTCAAGAGATCGCGTCCCGCTGCGAATATCTGTGGCAAAATGACCCGGACACTGACCCATTTGCACATTCTGCCGAGTTCGAGTCAGCGTAGCTGCCTCCCAGTGTATAAAAAGACTCTTTATACGAATAAAGCGTTAGAAAATCCGCTTGATGCGTATAAAGAGCCTTTTTTACAACACTAGGGAGAGGGGAGGGGAGAACAGGGCAGCGAGCTAGTGCGTCGTAATACCGCCATCCACGCTCAATACCGCGCCGGTCACCCATGCGGCCGCATCCGATGCCAAAAACGCGGCGGCACGCCCAATATCAGCAACATTCCCGATGCGCCCCAATGGAATCAACGCCGAGGCATTTTGCTTCATTTGCTCCTGCGCTTCAGGCGGCATCGTAGAAACATTGCGCAGCAATTGCGGAGTTTCGACCATTCCCGGCGCAATCGCATTCACGCGTACCCCGGCGGAACCCGCCTCAAACGCTAGCGACTGTGTGAAAAGATTCAATGCGCCCTTTGTCATGGAATAGACCGTCGAAGGCCGCCCGGGAAGCATCCGCTTCGAAAAATATGAAGAAATGTTAACAATATTGCCAGAATTTTTAGCGAGTTCAGGCAATAACTTTTGTGCCAAGAAATACGGGGCTTTAACGTTGAGATTAAAATGCTCGTCAAAAGCGTTCTCATCGGTTTGTTCAAAGGGAATAAACCGTGCAATACCGGCATTATTGACCAGCACATCAATACTTCCCAAAATATCGAGGGCGTGTTCGGCGGCGCGGTTTACCTCAGAAATATCCGTTAAATCTGCTGCGAAGGTGTGCACGGTCACGGGGTATTCGCTCAAGCGCGCGCTGGCTTCTGCAAGTTTTGTGGGGGTGCGAGCAATGAGGAATAGGTTAGCACCTTGGCGGGCAAATTCTTCGGCAATACCGTAGCCGATACCGTCGCTGCCGCCGGTAATAACGGCATTCTTGCCGGAAAGAGCAGAATTGGTATTCATGATGATCTCCTTGGGGGAGGGAATGAGTGATAAAGAGTAATTCCCGCTTAAAACCTGCTATCTCAGGCGAGAGCAGCGAATGTGCTGCGGGTATTTAGGAATTTGCTGAAGTTGAATGAAAGTGGCTAGAGAGCTTTACTCGCCTTTATAAAGGCCATAAAGGCGGCGCCGTCAAGATAGATGCTGGAGGCAATAATTTTGCCGTCTCGCACTGTGAGAAATTCCGGAACCTCAAAAATCTGGGTATCTCCTGCGGGGGACTTTGCGGTGTAGCGCGCAATAACCGCCGCTTTGTCACCTTCAACCACAAGATGTGCAAGCTCAACATTAGTGGTGGAATTAAAAAAATTTCCGGCACCCTGCAGATAATCTTGTTTGCCAAGATTTTGTTCTGCACTGTTGAATCCGTAGGCTAATTTATCGGAAATGTAGTCTTGCCAATTTTCGGCGTGAATTGCCGAATAGTAATTCAGGACGGTCTGCTTAGTAGTCATTTGACCCTCTCGCGAATAGAATATATGACATGCGGGTATAACCCACGCATTTAACTGTAACAGACATGTTCTATTTATTAGGGTAATAACTACGTGATTGATTCATCTAAGCCATTGCGAGCTGATGCGCGGCGCACGGTCAATATCGTGCTTCACGCCGCCGAACAAGTATTGCGCCGAGACCCAACCGCCTCGCTAGAGCAGGTGGCTACGGTTGCAGGAGTCACTCGAACAACTATTCATCGCAGATTCGCCAGCCGCGAGGCTCTTCTCGCGGAGCTGAGTAATATTGCCGTTAGAGAATTTTATGAAGCATTTGAGTCAGCAAGTCCCGAGACCGCTCCTGTCATGGTGGCGCTGCATCGCCTGACCGTTAACGTGATGCGGGTGAAGGCGATCTGGTTGTATGCGATGGCGCATCTGAGCGATGATGATCCCGCCGTGATTACAAAAACAACGCACCTTTTTAGGGCGTTTGGGTAAGGTTTTTGAGCGTGCACAGCGTGAGGGGCTATATCGCTGCAGATGTAGACCTTATCTGGGCGCAGCGTATGTTCCGTGCCATGACTGACGAGGCGGTAGCTGGTATCACCGGCACCGGCATGGGGGCTAAAGCCCCGCCAATGCCGACCGGGCCGGATGATTTGGCCAGACTGGAGGCGGTTGTAGACGATGCCGAGCTAGACCGCCTGACCACTTTGATTATGCACACTTTGTTCACTGGAATTGGAACTCACGAACCCTCTATATGACATGCAATCAGCGAGATGGATACAAGACCTTATTCGGTAGAAAGTATCTAACCTAGCTCGTGAAATATTGCATTATTGCCCGCCTTGGGTCATAAGAGCGAAGGATAAAAATACGCAGAGTTTAGCCGCGTTTCGGTAGTCCACCAGGCAGATACCCACTGGGAAAAAAGTTGGTGAGAAACGACATATACTCCTCAACAAAAGGTATGGATCACCCCGCAATACCGTGGGGAGCCGGTAGACGCTATTGTGCACTAGAACGGTCTCATCTAGCCAACGTGAGAATAGAGGCTGTATCTCGCGGTACTCAACGCCTCACGACGTGGGCGGTGTGCGGTATGTTTTGTGGGCCTCCACCTTGTCGCGCTCATGGCGCGCTTCGAGTAGAAACGCTCAGTGTAATCGAACATCAGGGGAGAACCGGGGAACCTGTTTGCCAACGCGCGTACAAGATCGGTGAGCTACGTCAAAATATCTAATGGATAAGGTGCGCTCATAATAATTCTGATACATCCCTACAATTCAAGATACGCTCCGCCTGTATCAAAAACGAGAGGCGGAGCTATATTTTTCTGCAAAAACTTAATGGAGAAATTTTTCATAAAACCTTGACTAAATAACTTCGAATATTTCTATATCAACGTAAAAAATTCGTTCTCAGAATAATTATTGTGATGATTCCTCGATATCTCTTGTATCTCGGTCCTCAATTATGTTTAGGGTTGAATTGTTCATGTCACCGATGAATGGAGTTTATGATGGCTTTTCGCTATTCTCGTTCGGCTATGACCGGAGCTGCTATTTTCACCCTTGCGGGTGTGACGGTTCTTCCGCTCGCGCAGGCAAACGCAGCGCCTGCAAGCCCTCAGGATGAGGCACGTTCTGGAGCCACACAGGGCCAGCCAAATTCTGCAGCGCAGAACGGTCAGGATCAGGGCCAGCAGCAGAGCGCTAATGCTAACGGTCAGGGTCAGCAGGGTGCTAACGCCAGTGGTCAGAACCAGGATGGTGCAACCCAGGGTCAGCAGCAGAGTGCTAACGGTCAGGGTCGGCAGCAGGGCGCCAATGCTGATGCTCAGGGTCAGCAGGGTGCTAACGCCAGTGACCAGAGCCAGGATGGTGCAACCCAGGGCGGTGCGGCACAGGATCCTTCGCAAGCTGCATCCGGCGGTGAACAGCAGCAGGGTCAGCCTAGCGCATCTCAGGATCAGCAGGGTACTAATGCCAGCGGTCAGAGCCAGCAGCAGAGTGCTAACGGTCAGGGTCAGCAGGCTCCTCAGAGTCGGGGTGCAAGCTCTGCATCTCAGAATGGTCAGGGTCAGCAGGCTCAGGGTCAACAACAGGGTGCATCCGCATCCCAGAGTAGCTCAAATTCGAAGTCTGCGTCACAGAATAATCAGAGCCGTCAGAGCCAGCCCTCCGCACCCGCGAATCAGAACTCCGGTTTTATTGCGATTACCTCTGTCGATGGATTCATTGACCCGCAGAATACTGATAACGTTCTGTCTGTAGAGACTACGGGGATCGATAATACCCACCGTGTACAGTACGAGCCGCGTGTTCAGGAACTTGATGAGTTCGGGAACATCGTTAATGATGACGTTAGCAACGGCGGAGGGTCTAGTCTTGGTTCGGACGGGAGCTTCGGGATGTACGTGAGTGTTGATGGCACTAAGATTAACCCGAACCACCAGTACCGGGTCTACATTGATGTATTCGATCAGGATACCTTAACGGCGAGTTACGCGTACTACCCCGTCGTGGTTTGGAACCGTACCTACATTCCGGTTGTTCCTCTGTCGGCAGCACGGTAATTAATACACCGCATTATCTTTTGCATTTTGTTTAGTGTATTAGATTTCTGAAAATAAAATATATTTTCGGCTCAAGGGTCTTCGGGAGCATGTGTTAGTGATATGCATGCTGTTGAAGACCCTTTGAGTCGTGTTGACACATTAGTTTATGTATATATTTTCCATCGAAACATTCATGTTGTCATAAAAATAAATATCAAGAAATAATGCTAAAAATGCTAGACCTAAACTCAACCATGTATTATATTTAACAGTATTCCACTAACCGATGAATGGAGTACAAAATGTCCAATACCCGTTTTATCCTGACCGGAGTGGGTGCGCTTGCCCTCCTAAGTGCATCCGTGGTGCCTTCCGTTCCTTCCTTTGCCGTTGAAGGGAACGCTGGTGCGCAGACTCAGCAGGCTATCTCTACGCTTCCGGGTGGCCAAAATACTGGCACTAATAACACCAATGGGAACAACACAAATATTAATACAGGGGCTAAAGTAACTTCCGTTGAGGGCGGTCCGCTGAACCCTCTGACAGGGCAGAACAACCTTACGATTACTGGTGAGGGGATTGACCTCAACAAGTCTTTTGACGGTTTAGGTGCAGAAGTCTACGAGGTTGATGCAGACGGCGACTTCACTGGCGAGAACTTAGTTCAAGACTGGCGGAGGCCTTGTTGTGACGGAAGACGGTCATTTCCGTGGCACTGCCAAGGTTAAAGGCGATTTCGATCCCCAGAAACACTATGTTCTCTACATTATGAGCTACCCCGGGCACGGTAACCGCACAATAGAGGCTAAACAAGATCTGCCTGTACAGCAGGTTGACAGCAAGGACCTGCAGTCTTCCGTAACCCTGACCACCAACTCCCTCGAAGACAAATAAGCTCAGCAGCCACCTGAACACCAATGTCTTGACCCTGACCGGAACCCATTTTGATGACGTGAAACAGGTCAAGATAAAAGTTGAGGGGCTGGATGAGAACGGTCAGGTTAACGAAACTCTTGCCGCCAAAGACGTCTCGGCAGAGGTGAAGAACGGTAACTTTACTACTCAGATTCAGATTCCTGGATCCAAGATTCAGGAAGGCAAGCACTATCGGGTGCTTATTGAATCCAGCAGCGACGACTGGGTAAGGGCTGTGACTAAGGATCTTTATGGCGATACGGATGATGAGGTTGTAGGCATCATTAACGGTGCTCCCCTTAGCCGCAGTGCCGCCGAGAATCACCTGAAGGTTGCTGGCGGCGGGTTTAGCCCTGAAGTAGCGGCTCAGAACGGTGCCAAGGTTCGGTTGATTTTCACTGAATACAATGTTGAGCGTGACGATCCCAGCAGCGATGAGATCGTGAATACGACTGTTACCCCGAAACCGAACGGTGACTTCGAGGGCGACCTGACTATTCCCGGTAATAAGCTGCAGGCAGGAAAGAAGTATGTGGTACGCGCATACCTTGAAGACGCGAACGGCGGATTCTCAAGCGACATGACCCTCAAGACCCTGGTTCCAACCACGAACTAGGCTCTATTAAGAGAAAATCTCTGTGCTGACACCCCTAGAAGAAGATAAGGTGCTACATAAACCTAAAATTTCCTTCTAGGGGTTTTGCATGGGTACATCGGTCGGTACGATTTGATAAAACCACACTATAGATGCCTTCGCCAGGAGATAGATGATGCGCGCCTTCCTCTGTTCTTACTTCGCCGGTGTAGAACCCGCCTTCAAAAATTTCTTGCGCGGCAACCCTTCACAACAGCATGTGGTATTTATCCCTACCGCCAGCACGGTTGAAAACACAACTTTCTACGTTCAGGATGCCCTGAACGTTTTCAAAAATTTAGGGCTAACCCCCGATATTCTCGACATTGCAGAAGTTGATTCAGAAACCGCGAAGTTGCGCATCGAACAAGCTGAAGTTCTCTATATTTCAGGCGGTAATACCTTCTACTTGCTGCAGCAGCTCAAAGCCAAGGACCTCATCAATTTCATTGCCGAGAAGGTGCGCCACGGCATGATGTATGTGGGGGAGTCGGCTGGAGCTATGGTCGCTTCGCCTGATATTGAGTATGCACGAATTATGGACGACTCTGACGCTGCTCTGGGAATGTTCAATTTTACGGCGTTGGGAATTGTCGATTTCTACCCGGCGGTGCACGAGGAAGAAGAACCTTTTGTACAAGAGGTACGCCGTATGAAAAGCGAATATTCGGATAAGCTCGATCTTGTGCCCATCAACAATAGCCGTGCGATTCGCGTTGAGGGCGGCGTTCGCTTTATCGTCTAGGTTTTCCATCAGGCAGAAAACCCACCGCATAGCGTGTTCACCTTGAAATAGAGACTTTCGGGAGAAGTTTTCTTCATTCGGGAGCGGTTAAAATGCTCTCGAATGAAGAAACTGCCCCGCTTCACCCGTTTCACCAGGTTTATGATCGTAATTCTGGTCTTTCTTAGCATTCCGGAACCCTGAACGTGATGCAATAGAACTGATCATTCCAGAGCAAGCTGGTGTTTGTATCCTCCATGTCTTCGGGTATCAGCGCCTCAATCTCTGAGAGATCGAAGGTGGCGTTCTTATAGGCTTTGCGGGTGAAGATGCTCTTTTTGTACTGCGAATCGATGTAGTCGGAGGTTTCGTCTGCGATCATAATTTTCGTGCCGGGTTTGGCCACCCGAATCATTTCTTTGATCGCGCGTTTTTTATCGCTAAAGAAGTTAATGCCGCCCACGTGCAGCACCACGTCAAAACTCTGATCGATGAAGGGCAGGTCCTCGGCGGCACAGTTCACTAGGTTCAGGTTCGCGCGCCCACCCCAGATTTTCTGGCATTTCTTGAGCATCCCGAGCGAAATATCGGCACCCGTCCAGTCGATTGCGCTCACCTCAATATCGTCGGGCAGGTAGCGTAGGTCGGTACCGGTGCCGATTGAGACGTACAGCGCCGAGCAGCCGGGAAACCACTCTAGTTCCTTCATGAACTGCTGGCGCATCTGTGCGACTTCATTGCCGTAAGCGAGACGCCCAAACCACCGTTCGCCTAGGTCATAGACGGAGGCTAAGCGGTTGTAGAATTTCATGTATTTGGCGTTATCGCCCTGAATCTGCGCTTCATCCAGACATAGCAGAATGCCATTCTCTTCGGCGGGAGGGTTGGTGTGGAATTCGGGCTTGAGCTTATCGAGTAGCGTGGTTGACATGATATAGCTTTCGGATTGGTGATAATCAAGGACGACGTCAGCCGTTAAAAACATGACCTCGTAAGCACAATTGTAGATATATCGTCCTTGACGGTCTTCATCCAAAATATTGATTTTTTACCCCAGGACGCGCGCCATTGCTACAGAGCAAGCGAGCCCCACACCATGAGGGCGGCACAGAGGAAGAACAGCATCCATTGTCCCAACATGTAGTAGGTGCGGCGTTCGACTTTCACAGCTGCCAGCTGCACCAGCCATACGAATCCCCACGCGCCTAAGTACGCTGCGATGAATAAACCGATTTCTCGTTTGGCTGGCAATAAGTCGGTGAATGCTAATAGGAACGTAACAATGGTGATCAACAGCAGATCGATACTCACCAGCTGAAACGCGCACATGGCCTGCGTCCAGTGCCGGGAAAGCTCTGTGTGATTAGCAGGGACACGTACCATGTTTTCTGTATTGGCGGGATGCGCAACCGGACGCAAAGACAGCGTCTCGCGGGTTCCAACAAAAATATATGCGCCGAACGCCAGTGCCATAAGCACTCCAGCCATGACGAAAGGTACTACCATGCGATCCTTCTAACTCCCAAGCTATGTAGTAGAGCTGATTGTCTCTTTTTTAAACACGAGATTCACGTAGTTGCGCTGCACCAGCTGAGTGGATCCACCTGCAACTGTCACATCATGCAGTCGTTGCATGTTTACCGTATGTAAGGGTAGTTCCCGCGTGAGTGCCATAATATCGGCGGCATCGAAAAGCTTAAACCCTTGCTCGGCAAACGGTAGAGTCTCCATAAAATCTTTCTCACAGAAGCTCAAGCACAGACGCCCACCGGGAGCCAGAACCCGGCAAATTTCTGCGAGTAACTGGACTGGTTCATCCCAGAAATACACCGTATTCACGCTCAATATCTTTGTGAATATGCCGTCTTTATAAGGCAGGTTTACGCCGTTGTACAGAGCGTACTCGGCCAGCCCTTCCGCGATAAACACGTTATTGGCGGTGCAGGCCTGCTCGTACATGAGCGGAGATATTTCCACCCCAGCATAGTTCAGGTTCTCTGCAAGGGAGAGAACATAATTGAGGAGTCCGCCGTCGCCGGGACCCACCCATAATGCGGTCGTCATCCTCAATACCCTAACGCTTCCAAAGCGCTCACAATCATGGAAGATTCCGCAACTCAAGAAATTTGCCAGCTCGACCGTAGTCGCCCGTAGGGCATTTGAGGTTGGAAGCACGGCGCATT
>BNJS01000387.1_pt1 | contig 19673 bp, 19 predicted proteins | sample 8540461 | NCBI WGS metagenome assembly BNJS01 (sample SAMD00202454, study PRJDB9452) | human saliva metagenome | isolation source: human saliva | place: Japan | reverse complement strand
AGTGTATCCAGATTATGCAGGACGTGCTGCGTCTAGGTTTTGTTTGATGTTTTGGTCGGAGTCAATCTCCTCAGAGAGAGGGCTTGATTTACCAGAGAGTTTCGCTGGTTGCTATTTTCGGATGCCGGACAAAGAAGAATGCTCCGCTCTCGCCGTTCCACATGATTCCAGACTGTGGGACGGGCGCGAGAAAACTGTCAATGGTAAAGGCCATAATGTGCGCCGACAAAATCACAAAATCCATGCAGGCGACCATAGATATGAGACCAACTACCGCCGCGAAAACAAACTCAATACAATGAGCGGCACGGATCGTCCCAAAAGCTCTTAATAAAAGATTTCGAAACATTGGTTGGTGGAGTAAAGATTTTCCCAGATGCCAAATACACTCAAAAAGAAATTTTTAAAAACAAAGCTGCGAACAGAAACAAAAGCACAGCATCGGAGGAAATGAAAAATAATTGCCGAGAAGCAGAAGAAATGGAAGTGCAGCCGCGGCGAAAATCTTGACTTCATCACGGCGGCAAGGCATGAGAGACGAAATCACAGGCTTTACGAGAATATTTAAGTTATTTCCAGTCATCGTGATATTCATCTTCAGCATGATGATGGATTTCATTTAATCTATTTCACTTCGGCAAGCTGTTTTGGAGAATATTTTCCAAATGAGGAAAAAGCACCCGCTCCTCAAAAACGAATATGTCTGAACTTTATCCGCATAGAGCGTAAGTAGTTCAAAAATCCTCTACTTCGTTTAGGGTTTTCAGCAGTTCTCTTATTTCTTTTATGCTCATCAAGGGCTCTCTGTCAGTTCATCATCAGAATAAGAAATAAGATTTTTCTCTCTTCATCAAAATGGAAGCTCTGGCTGTTGTCCCAGTGATGGTTTTATATAGTTTTTACTGCGTTCATACAGAAATATTTTTCTTAATTCCTGCTTTATTTTCCAGCCGCTAAGCAGTCCAAAATGGTGATCTTGGGAAAAGTGGAACTATATTTTTGTCTCTTTTCATTTTTGTTTTTATTTTTAATGACTACAAAAGTGGTAACGAATACCAAATCACTGAAATCATTAAATTTGTAAAATTTTAAAATCAAAAATAATGAATATCCTTACCCAAAAATTTAATACAAAATACGAAACAGCTCCTTTTCAGGGAGTTAAAGAAGAAAACTATTTTGCCTGCTTTTCGAGAAACTTATCGCTCAGTCAGAGAAAAAGAAATTGATGCAATAGCAAACAACCCTACCGAAGCCACTTTTGAAAACACCATAGAGGCGCTGGCGTATTCTGGTGAACAGCTGGACCAGAGTTTCCAGTATTTTCAATCTAAATTCTGCATGAAACCAATGATGAAATTCAGAAAATCGCTCAGGAAGTTTCGCCTATTTTGACAGAATTTTCATCTAAAAATTTCTCAAAACGAAAAACTTTTTCCAAAGAATAAAAAGGTTTTTGATAAAAAGAAAAATCTTGACCTAAAACGAAGAGCAGAAAACCCTGCTGAACGAAACTTACAAAGGATTTTGTCCGAAATGGCGCTCTGCTAAACGAGGAAGACAAAAAGAAATTAGAAAATAGATATTGAGCTGTCTGTAAAATCGCTGAACTTTTCGGCCAAAAATGTACTAGCTGCGACTAATGCTTATTTCAAACACATTACCAATAAAGAGGATTTGGCTGAATTCCAGAGCCTATTTTAGCACTATACGCCGAAGAAGCCAAAGAGCGAGGGCTGGAGGCTATGCCATCACGCTGCAATATCCGAGCTACATCCCAGCGATGACCTACGCGAGACAGCCGAAATCTGCGACAAGAATTGGCTTTTGGCAAATGGCAAAAAAGCATTTGACGGAGGCGAGTTTGACAACCAGAACCTCATCAAAGAAATCATCAATCTAAGACAGCAAAAAGCGGAACTTCTCGGCTACAAAAACTTTGCGGAATATGTTTTGGAGGAGAGAATGGCGAAAAAGCCCAAAGAAAGTTTTTGATTTTTCTAAATCAGCTTCTCACAGCAGCTACGCCTTACGCAGAAAAGGAAATTGCCCAGCTAAAAAGAATTAGCAAAAGCCGATGGAATAGACAAAATGGAGGCTTATGACCATGCCTACTATGCAGAAAAACTAAGAAAACAGAAATTTGACCTCAATGATGAGGAACTAAAACCATTTTTCCCATTGGAAAAAGTGCAGGATGCTATTTTGATTTGGCACTTTTTAACCTTGATTTTTAAAAGAAGTTACGGACATTCAAAAATATCACTCAGAAGTGCGTGTTTTATGAGGTGTTGAGAACAACAGCCTAAAAAGCGGTGCTTTATGTAGATTATTTCCCTCGAAAAGGCAAAAGAGCAGGCGCATGGATGACCAGCTTCAAAAATCAATGGAAAAAGACAGTGCAGACTCGCGACCACATATTTCGGTTGTGTGCAATTTCTCTCAAACCGACCGCAGACACGCCAAGTCTGCTGACTTTCCAAGAGGTAACAACATTGTTCCATGAATTTGGGCACGCACTGCATGGGATTTTTGGCTGATACCCAGTATCCCTAATCTCTCTGGAACTTCGGTGAAATGGGATTTTCGTGGAGCTTCCTTCCCAGTTCTTGGAAAACTACTGCTATGAGCCAGAATTTTTGAAAACCTCGCGAAAACATTACCAAACGGGACGAAAGTGCTTTCGGATGAAAAATCAAGAAAATCAACGAGGTCTAAAAACTTCATGGAAGGCTATCAAACGCTGAGACAGCTGGGATTTGGGCTTTTGGATATGGCCTACCACACAGCCCGAAAGCTGTGCAGGACATCAAAAACTTTTGAAACTAAACAAACGGAAAAATGTAATCTCTACCCTGTAAATGCAGAAACTGCGATTTCTCCAAGTTTTTCGCATATTTTTCCAAGGTGGATATTCGGCAGGATATTATTCCTACAAATGGGCAGAAGTCCTAGATGCCGATGCGTTTCCAGTATCAAGGAAAATGGGATTTTTCAACTCTGAAATTGCAAAGGAAATACAAAACCCTGCTTTCCCTAGGCGGAACCCAAGCTCTGATGGAACTCTACAAAGCCTTCCGAGGCAGCGAACCAAAAAGTAGAAGGCCTCCTAAAAGGGCGTTTGGGTAAGTTTGAAAAATCTTTATAAGAATAAGGTAAATTGATGAAATTTATCTTATTTTTGTTTTGAACTTAATTATAACATTATGAAGAAATTAGCATTATTCGTTTTTATTGATGTCTGTTTTCTGTTTTGGACAGGATAACAATTTATTAGACCGACTTTCTGTGATTAGAAAAACAATGGAAAAATTATGGTATAACATAGATGGCTATAGTGTCACAAGTGAAGAATTTAACTATCCTTTTAATGAAGAAGGATTAAAAAGTTTTTCAGCAAACATAAAATTTCAAACAAAGACATTAAAACCAAAACAGCAATATCCACACGGATAATTTTTTTCGTGACTAAAAACAGCAAAATCATCGGGATATTCAGCAAGTTAATAATTACTATTTTGTAAAAAATAAGAATAATAACATTTCTGTTATCTGGTTTTATAAAAGGCTAGAAACACTGATAAAAACATGGAAGAAGAACTAGTAAATATGATTTTTGGAAAATAAAATTCCAAAAGAAAACTATTCACCAGAACGCCCTATGTTATCAATTTTGCAGGAAGAGAAATTAAATTAGGAGGAAATTGTTATTGGACTGCTCTAAATACAGTTCAATGCCCATATAATGAGCGCAATGAATTGGTCTATTCACAAAGATATTCAAGATGCCCAAAATGCCATTGATAATCAGCTATATGATAACTAAACAAAGAAAAGGAAGCGAGGTCGTAGCCGATGGTAGATGTTATTTTTGAGGGAACTCCTACAAAGGCTAAACAAGTGACTTTAAAACTAAAAGGCATCACAGCTAGCATTAGCAGGAATGTCTGGAGGCAAAAAGTCTAACTATATATTATGTTGCTGAAAAAGTGCGAGACAGAAATGTAAGCTGTGTAATGAGTTTTTGGAATGATGATAATATCAACCCTAAAACCAAACTTCCTCCTCTATTAGAAGAAATCATGGAACTAAAAATAACAGCAAGTCAAAGAGACGCTTTTTCTGTCCATTTATCTTTAAAATAGGTTTTTATTTCTTTTAAACTGAATATTCATGATGCTTCATCGCTATCAGAATAAGGGCAATTCCTACCCATTGGCTGCAAAATAGCGCTCTCACTCAAGATGAAAAGCATCATGCACGGATCAGGAAGCTCCACAGAACTGATGATACTCTGAGCCCCAGCCCTGTATGAAACCTGCATTCATAAGCAGCGGCGGAATAATCGTCCCAAAAACAGCAATGACAATTTCCCCATTTGGTGAAAATCCCAAAATTAAAATCTTGGATAACATTATTTTCACTTTTATTCGAGCTCTTTTACCCATTGGAAATTATTTAGGCCAAACTGAGTAATAAAAGCCAAAAACAGCACATACATGAGCCCATAAAAAGCATGTAAGACTTCTGTGCGGTTGCAATGTAGAGAACAATATGATTGGCAGTAAACATCGTAGTAGTAAAGGTGACGCAGTATCCCCAAACAATCCCTCCTTAGTCTATATTCAGGTCTGGGTAAACAAGTTGGTCCTAAGACCAGTCCCTATAGCACCACCACGAAATGATTTTCTGCATGGATGGAACTACTTTATCCATACTCCAAAATCACCCTATCAGACTGTCTGCATCAGCAGAACTATGGCAATGGAAACATTGATATACCGCACGCGAATAATGAAAAACGCTGGTCATCCCAGAGAGTCCCTGCCAGCATGAGTTTGGCAATATCTGATTTAGAAGGGTTTCGGTGAGCTTCTTTATTTTTAAATTTGTAATGAAAGACCGATGAAAAACATTCCCAAAATCCCACAAACTGCGAAGCAGTCACCTCCCGCTATAGTATAAATTTTTCTGAATAAGCGAGTTCACGAAAGGTTGCCAGCATTCCGTAACTGGTCGCTCCGAGGTCCCACCAAGAGCACTCCCTTTAAAGTATTGTTTTGTGACATATTTTTCAGTCAGTCCGTAAAGATAGGCTTTTTATTTTAAACCGAAATACAAAAGCCACTCAATAAGAGCGCAAGGAAATTTATTTCTCGTCCTCATCAGGGAGAACTTTTCTTTTGGTTTCTAAATCAGAGACAGACCTGTAATTTGTGCTTATCCATACCTTAGGAAACTGGGGTTTATACTCATTCCTTCATTATCAAAATATATTCTTCTCCATCTCGTTTAGCCGCGTGATATACTCGGTTTCTACAATCAGCATGAGTTATTATGCAACAAATCATATATTGCAGGATACAGCACGCCTTCGGTTGTGGCGTAGCCATATTTGTGTTTAGTTCAGGTAAGACCATTATAAGATCTTATATCATCATATTTTGTGGAATAATTTCTTTACCACTTTCATTTTACCAAACCTATTTTTGCCATTATTCATTACCTTAAAGAAGGTTCCCAATAAAACCACCTCTACCATACAAAGGGAGAATTTCTGCTATTTCATCATATCTGGGAGAGATAATCTGCTTTCCATCGATATCCAGAAGTTCTTCCTTTCCTTTGTAACTCCAACTATGATATAATTATTTTTCAAAATCATATGATAATCATAAATCGGTTCTACTATTGTTTTGTCTGTCTTGATATCCCAAACTTCCCATTTTTATAGAAAGATTTGGCAGCTTATACTCATCATATTTATAGAAAGGGAAATATCTTTTCTCCTCGAAACCATCCCCAAAAAATGAATACTCCCCCTAATATAGGTGTATTTTTCTAATAAAAGACTATTATGTCTAAACCTATTTTCAGCTTATCAATATTAGAACTAGAATAAACTAAAAGGAATATAAATATCTTGGTTCCATAAAAGTAATTTCTAAACTTTTTCTTTCGTTTTTCCTGTAAAGTCTTATTTTCAGTGACCAAGGCTGTCATTCTTTAAAAATGGGATAAAGTGAGATGCACCTTATTCGGTTCTTCAAATTTCACATCTACATAGTAGGTAGCCTGTATATCTTCATCCATATTAAACAATCTTAGCAAATGCGCTTTTCGCCGATAGGTATCTCTTCCCAGCTCCGAAATCAGACTTGGCATAATACCTGCCATCAAGCCTGCTCAAATCGTCTATTTTAGCAAAATAGAAGTAAAAAGAAGGCGTACACGATACTAACATCAAACCCAATAAGGCAAAATAATATCCTTTTTCATGATATATAAATATAATACAGAACAAAAATAATAAAAACCACCCACTGGATGGTTTTTCTATTATAAACTACTTTTTAATTTTTCTACAATTATAGAATAATTAGCCTTTAATCTTGTTTTGAAATCCTTTAAAAATTCTGTTTGTCTTTATTATTTAGAGTTTACTTTCCTCATCATACACCTGATAATCAGCCTTAATAGGCTTTTCAGGATAGATAAGACTTTTCTTTCCGTGGAGTAATAGGATATTCCTAATTTATCTGTTTTCACTATATAATATAGAAATTGTATATTGTTATAATATCTCATCATTTTCTTATTCCCTTTATGACTTAATATTCCAAAGTCAAAATCATTCCCAAAAGTGTTTTTAAAAGGATCTAAAGTATGATACATATTTTTGGAGACCTGATAATAATCAATGCCTCTATTCCATTCTGCTTACAATATTCATTTAATCAAATTCTTTTGTTTCCATATCTTGAGTCAAAATAGTTGAGTTCTGAAAATCAAAATTATCAAGTTTTTCAAATCTAATTTACTTTCTTGTCCCAAGGAATCAATATATGGGCTAATATTATACCCAAATTTTCTATATTCAGAGCATGATAATTCCAAAATCCTTTTAGATGAAGCATGCTTTAATTCTGAGTGATAATTTTTCTACGACACCTACCTTTTTGAGCAAAAAATATTTAAAAATATACTTGTAGAAAGTAATACTAATAAGGAAAAAGGTAATCATTTCTTTTATTTTATTGACAAAGGTAATCTATTCATATCAAATAAAAAGAGGAATATCTAATTCCTCTCTCTTTTAATATCTCATTACATCATTCCTGGCATACCGCCTCCCATTGGTGGCATTGGTGGTTCAAGTTTTGGGATTTCTGTGATGACACACTCGGTAGTAAGAAGCATGCCTGCTACAGATGCCGCGTTTTCTAGGGCTACGCGAGTTACCTTCGTAGGGGTCTATGATTCCTGCTTCCAGCATGTTTACAAACTCATCCGTTTTTGCATTGTACCCGGAAATCTGCTTTACCTTCTGATACTTTTCGCTACGATTACAGAGCCCTTCGCCGCCTGCATTGGCTACGATTTGTCTTAGTGGCTCTTCTATCGCTCTTTTTCACGATTTTGATACCTGTGTTTTTCATCTTGGTTCACGCCGTGAAGATTGTTCAGAGATTCTATCGCTCTTACAAGGGCAACTCCTCCACCTGCTACGATACCTTCTTTCTACAGCAGCTCTCGTCGCATGCAGGGCATCATCTACTCGGTCTTTTTCTCTTTCATCTCTACTTCAGAGCAGCACCTACATAGAGCACAGCTACACCACCTGCCAATTTGGCCAATCTTTCTTGAAGTTTTTCTTTGTCATAGTCAGAAGTTGTAGATTCTAACTGCTGCTTTGATTTGGTTTTACTCTCGCTTTTGATTTGGGCATCATCTCCAGCTCCGTTTACGATAGTCGTATTATCTTTGTCAATCACTACTTTTTCAGCTTTACCAAGAAGCTCGATAGAAGCATTTTCCATAGTGAAACCTCTTTCTTCAGAAATCACCTGTCCGCCTGTAAGGATAGCGATATCTTCTAACATAGCTTTTCTTCTGTCACCAAAACCAGGCGCTTTCACAGCCGCGATTTTAAGCGAACCTCTTAGTTTATTTACCACTAAAGTTGCCAAAGCCTCGCCTTCTACTTCTTCGAAATAATCAATAAAGATTTTTCCCTGCTGAGCCACAGGCTCTAAAACTGGAAAGCAGCTCCTTCATAGAAGAGATCTCTACTAAAAGAATGTACGGTTGTCCAATTCTGCCACCATTTTGTCTGGATTAGTCACGAAATATGGCGACTGGTAACCTCTCTGTCAAACTGCATCCCTTCCACCACATCTACAGTAGTGTCTATTCCTTTCGCTTCCTCCACAGTGATTACACCTTCTTTACCTACTTTCGCGAAAGCATCAGCGATAAGCCCTCCGATGGTTTCATCATTATTCGCAGAAACAGAAGCTACTTGTTTGATTTTTGTCATTATTATCTCCTACTTGCTGAGACTGAGATTTTAGGTTTTCTACCACTGCAGAAACAGCCTTGTCGATTCCTCTTTTCAGGTCCATGGGTTTGCTCCTGCTGCCACATTTTTCAGTCCTTCTCTCACGATAGCCTGAGCCAAAAACAGTAGCCGTAGTTGTTCCATCTCCTGCGATGTCATTGGTTTTTAGAAGCTACTTCTTTACCATCTGAGCACCCATGTTTTTCTACTTTGTCTTCCAGCTCAATTTCTTTCGCTACAGAAACTCCGTCTTTGGTCACATGCGGAGCGCCGAGATTTCTCAATCACACATTTCGCCCTTTAGGCCCTAATGTCACTTTTACTGCATTCCTAATGCATCCACACCTCTTTTTAATGCGTCTCTTGATTCAATATCAAATTTAATTTTCTTTTGCCATAAATTATATTTTTAAAGCTATAAACAATACTTAACAAAAATTCTATCATCTCTGGTTTCTGTGGTCAAAAATAAGTGGTTTTCTCTCATCCATCTGCTGATTATTTCTCTATCTTCGGTTGAAAGCTGAAAATCAAAATATCAATATTTTGTGCCATTCTGTCTTTGTTGGCGGATTTCGGAATAAGAATCACATCGTTTTCAAATAGATAGCGAAGTGCTACTTGCATACTGATTTTCCATATCTCGCCGATCAGTACAGGATTATTGAAAAATCATTTTTCCTCTGCAAGAGGCCCCAAGACATCAGTTTGGTATCGTGTTTTTCATAATTTCTGCAACTCTCTCTGCTGGTGGAAAACATGAGTTTCTACCTGATTAACAGCTGGCTTTTACCTCAGCGAAATAAGCCAAATCCAAATATCTGTCTGCATAAAAATTACTTACACCTATGGCACGGTTTTCCTTCTTTATAGGCTCCATTTGCTCTATATGCTCGTAATAGTCATTTATAGGCTGATGAATAAACAATAAATCTATGTAATCCGTTTGTAATTTTTCAAAGATTTGTCAATGGATAATTTCGCTTTTCATACAATTACTTGCCCGTATCTTTTGTAGTGAGAAAAATTCTTTTCCTATCAATACGCTAACTGCATTTCCTACACCCTCTTCATTTTGGTAGATTTGAGCCGTATCAATGGAGCGGTATCCTACTGAGATAGCATCAAGAAACACATCGCTCACATTCTTCTGTGAAACCATAGACACCCATATCTAACTGTGGCATTTCTACACCATTATTTAAAGTTATTTTCATATTTTTATTTTGAATTTTGTTTTAAACTTATAATCTTTTTATGCAATTTGGACAATTCTACATTTTTCACAGAGGATAGGATTCCACAAAGTTTTTTGATTTTCCTTTCGCTTCTGCAAAACTTCCATTGATGTAGAAATATAGAGCTGTCTCAGTGCTTCCCTCAAAATAAGAAGTTACCACTATCGCATCGTTTAGTGCTTCTTCAATATTTTTATAAACCTCGTTAATATCACAGTTCTGATACACCTCCTCTGGTAGAGTCTGTTCCGTTAATATAAATTGCCAATCCTTCTGCTGTTCCTACTTCTTGGGAAAAATCTTCGCCGTATGGTTTAGAACCTTTCAGATACCGATTTCTTCTAGTTTGTGCAGTATGCTCCTTCACAGCTTCAGGACTATTGAGGTTTCCAGCTCAATATCGCAATACTCCACCTCTCCACTCTTGTCCATCATAGTGCCGCCTCCAGATGTCGCTCCTAAATTTCTCTTCTGATAGAAATTCATCTATTAAATCTTCCAAATCGTGCCTATCAAAAGGCTGTAATTTAGCATTTAGCTGTAGTGTATAGAACATGACATTTTTAATTTTTATCCCAAAATTCCTAACAAATCAGACTCTCTTATGATAAGATAATCCTTACCATCTAATTTTTAATTCTTGTCCAGCATATTTTTCCATAAGGACTTTGTCTCCTACTTTCACCGTAAGCGGCTCGTCTTTTTACCATTTCCTACAGCTACTACTACGCCTTCTTGTGGTTTTCTTTCTTTGCTGTATCTGGAATGATCAATCCTGATGCTGTTTTTGTCTCTGCTGGAGCTGGTTCTACCAATACTCTATCTGCTAATGGTTTAAAATTTACTGACATAATTATTTCTTTTATTAAATGATTTAATTTTTGAATGATACTCTCTAAATTTATACCAAAATCAAATTGTGACATTTTGTCAGTTTTCCTTACTTTATGAATGAAAATTTGACACACCTACGAATTTTTCATAACTTTTTAACAAAATTTTTAGTATGTTACGAAAACTTAAACTTAATATGGTAGAATATTTTTCATATATATTGCTGTCTGTCATCATTATGGGAATTGTGATGCTGAGCAATAAAATAAAAGTCACATACCCTATCCTACCTGCTCATCGCAGACTGGGCGTGGGCTTCCTCGAACACACCTAATATAAAAATAGACCCACATCTGATTTTATTATTTTCCTACCTCCGCTTTTATACGAAGCGGCTGCTAACTCATGGAAAGAAGTTTGGCGCTGGAGGAGGTATTTTCAGTTTTGCTGTATTGTGGTTTTTGACAGCGATTTCTGTCGCATTGTTTGTCAATTATTATATTCCTGGGTTTTCACTGGCGCTGGGCTTTCTTCTTGGAGGGATAGTTTCTCCTCCTGATGCGGTGAGTGCTGGAGCTATTCTAAAATTCGTGAAAGTCCTAAAAAGAATCGCTACTATTTTTGAGAGGAAAAGTTTATTCAGTGATCTTCTTCTCTTATAATTCTAAAAGATTCTCTAGCAGCAATGCTACTGGGCAGTTCATATGGCAGGATGCGGCGGGAGTTTCGCTTGGATGATTTTCGGAGGAACAGGCATTGGACTTTTTATTGCGTTCGTCGTTATGCAAATTCACAGATTACTTCCTACCAATGAAGATATTGATGTAATCCTCTCTCTATTAACTCCTTACATCATGTACATAATCGCAGAAGAGGTTCATAGCTTCTGGGGTAATGGCGGTTGTCTGTGGAGGACTGTATTTGGCTTATCATAACACTTTCATATTTGAGTGGTTCATCTAGAAATTAGAGGTGATTAATGTTTGGCATAGTTCACTTTCCTTCTCAATGGTTTGAGTATTCTTGCTAATTGGTTTGGAGCTTCCTGACATTGTAGAAGGGCTAGACAGAATAGGCTTATATGATGCTTCTATTTATGGGGTTTTAGTGACAATAGTACTGATTGTTGTGTGCGTCTTTTGGCTTCGTATGGTGCATCATTGTAACCAAAGTGATGAGCAATTTCATCCTGTAACCGACCCTAAAATAAATCTAAAAGCGCCTTTCATCATCGGATGGTCTGGGATGCGTGGGTGGTTTTCCTTGGCAGCAGCTCTTTCTATTCCGCTAACACTAGAGGATGGCACCTTTTCCCAAACAGAAGCCTTATATTATACATCACTTTCGTGGCTATTTTGTGAGCTTTGGTTTTCAGGGACTTACTTTTACCTTTCATTATCAAGAAATTAAAACTCCCTAAATTCAACGACCATTTCCCTGAGCACAGAAACTGAGAGATTTATTCTGAGAAAGATTGGCTAAAAAGCTCGATAGACTATCTAACAACCAATTACAAGAAGAAATGAAAAACAGCTTTGAGCTGAGAGCTGTAGTAAGCCGATGGGAACGGCGATTAGCAACGGAAGAGGAACTAAAATCCTGACCACATCAAAAGAAATCTACATCGATGTTCTCTGCAAAAGAGAAATATTCTTTTGAAATTAACAATAAATACCCGAAAATCAACGAGGATATCATCCGAAAATTCATTCATCGTATAGATTTGGGAAGAAAAGAATAGACACTAGTAAAAACCATGCAAAAAGATACTTATTCGTATCGCTCTCTCCGCCACGGTGGAGCAGAGAAGGTTTTAGCTACTTTCCTTAAAATATCCCATCTGATAAATACGAAGTGGATCTCCTGCTGAATCTCTATTCTGGGAAATATCTTTCTGAAATTCCCAGCTGGATCAACATTCTATATCTCATTAAAGGAGAGATGATTACCACCAACAGACCACAGGACATTCCGATAAAAAGCGCTACGTGTAGGGGTATCTATTTTATTGAAAAATTCCCCAAAACTGCTCTACAAATTAATTCTTAAAGACAAAAATATGATGTAAATTTGCAGCAATTCATGGAGTAAGGGACGAAATCCTAAACTCTCATCACCTCTTCGATTGTTTTTGGATTCACAATGACTTGCGAAAAACCCAATTTCACAACTATTACAGATGATGAAATCAGGAAGTTTTTAAGTTTGATAAAATCATGATGATTTCGAGCATATTCAAAAAGATTTTTGAAAAGCTTGGCTAAAAATGAAGATGAAAAACGAGCGGGTGTCCGAATCTATGATCCGCTGGACACAGATGAAATTTTTAAGAAAAAGCGAAAGCGCCTCTGACTGGCGATTGAGCATCCTTTGTTTTTGTCCGTTGGGACGGTTTTCCCACAAAAGAGATTTGACCGACTGCTGAAAACCCACAAAAGGCTTTTGGATGAGAGGATCATCAGATTTTAATCGTGGGGATGGCTACGATTTTGAAAATATTAAAAACTAAAAAGCAGGAGCTTGGCGTAGAAAACACCGCTTCAAAAGTGCTTGGTTTTACGGACAATCCGTATCACTTATTTTAAAAGTGCGAGTTTCTCTGTCACTTAGTTCCAGATACGAAAGCTATCCCACAGTGCTGTTCAAAGCTATTACACTATATCATCGCCACAGATGTCTCTGGAGTGCGAAAATGCTGAATGATGGTGAACTGGGACTGATTATAGAAAATTCCGAAGAAGAATTTATCAAGGAATGAAAAGAAAGCTCTCAACAATGCGGATAGCTTCAACAAGTATCAAGAAAAACTAAAAACTACACGATGCCTTTTCAATCGTGAAAACTCTGTAAAAAGAATAATGGACATCATTGATAACTAAATGAAATACACTATCATACAAAGGATTTTTACCGTGCCTGCGGGCAGTGGCTTTCCATTTTCAGATGCTGATGCCTCAGTCCCCAATCTGCACTACATCTATTGGTTTCGTAATGCACAGAAATACCCGAAATCTTCTTTAATAGGAAAGATTTATCAGTTTATTCTAAGAGCATTATCAGATAAAAATATGGTTTCAATTTATCCAGAAACGGAAATCGGTGAAGGCTTTTATTTAGGGGCATTGGGGAGCATTGGTTATCAATCCCAAAACCATCATTGGAAAAAATTGTAACATCGCACAGGGCGTAACCATCGGGCGAGACAAACAGAGGAAAATCCATAGGCGTCCCTAAAATGAGCAACGAAGTCTGGATAGGCGCCAATGCCGTGATAGTCGGCGGAATTACCATCGGGACAATGTCCTCATCGCACCAAATGCGTATGTGAATATGGATGTTCCTTCTAATTCTGTGGTTGTGGGAAATCCTGCCCAAATCATCCCTAACGAAAATGCTACAGAAGGATACATTAACAATAAAATTTGATTTTTAAATGGCACTATCTTATAAAGTTATTTTTGAAAATAATAAAAATGGGCGGAAGAAAAACTCAGTGAAGATGCTGATTTTTCAAAAATCTATCCAAAGAACAAACCAGAATACCTATACATAGGCTGCTCAGACAGCGAGTAACCACGGAAGAACTTATGGGACTAGAAACCTGGCGAGGTTTTTCGTGCATAGAAATGTACTAACCTAGTCAAATACGCTGGATTTGAACACAATATCCGCTATACAATACGCCGTAGAACACCTAAAAAGTGAAAACACATCATTGTCTGCGGGACACTACGACTGTGGAGGGAATAAAAGCCGCGATGAGCCCAGAGGATTTGGGATCTGCTGAATCCTTGGCTCAGAAATATCCGAGATATTTACGAGACTTCACCGCATAGAACTAGATGCCATAGCCGATGAGAACGAAACAACAGGTTGGTAGAACTAAATGTACAGGAACAATGCATCAATGTCATCAAGCTGGCCTGCGTGCGAGGAACGATATATCGTGAGACGAATACCCTATCGTTCACGGATGGGTTTTGATATTTCCACAGGAACTAAAGACCTGAATTTAGATTTTAAAAACATTTTAAAGACATTCGGAAATCCTACAATCTCCACTGATTCTGAATGGGTAATGAGCCGAAAAGCACAATAAAAATATCAAAAATGCATAAAATAAAAATGCTGCAAAATTTTTGCAGCATTTTTTATTTAAACATGGATGTCTTTTCCTTTTCTTGGCACGGAATCTTCAAATTTCCTGATTTAAGTGATTTTCTAATCATTCGAGGCTGATTTTCATTCCGAAACATCCTCTTGAATCCATTTTTGGATAGTAGCAAGAAGTATGGTCTAATAATTCCAATTCTCCGAGATTAAATCTCACTTCCTTGTATGTATTTAATGAATCTAAAAACTCTCCCAGCTTCATATTGTTGCTAAACAGAGACTTCCTTCGACTTCTACTTCCGCTATCTGAGGGTCATTATTTGCACTATTATTCATCATTCAAATGAAGGAAATCCTGAACTTTGAGCTCCATTCATCATAGTGATAATGATTTTTCAATACAATACAGCCACACCTGCTAAAAAGGTCTGTCAAAAGGTAACTCACCGTAGAAACAAGATAACAAACTGCCCTTTTACCAATGTGGAAAATGTGTACTCAAATTCTCTTGGGTGGGACGAGATTAAACCCTACAAAAACCAGCATCGCAGAAAGATTGCCGTGTTTGGTATCATCTCAATAAAGCGGAACCGCGAAAATGACTGCACAAGCATAAACAATCCATGGATTTCGCTCGTCTTGTCACCCGCACCATTAGAAACATTGGCATGAACTTCTCGCTACCTCTGATATCATCAGCTGTCCGCCTACCAGTCAGAAAGCACATTTCCGAAACCTACCGCAGAAAGGTCTTTATTAAAGTCTGATTTTCTTCTGTGCGGGTCTACTAAATCTATCGCTTTGGCTGTCAAAGAGATTCGATAGAGACCAATCAGTAAAAACAAAATAACATACTGCACAAAAACGCCTGTATGAGTCCACATTCAGAAAAATCAGCAGCAAAACTCCATTTTGAAAGTGTCAAAAATACTACCGATTTCCACCTTTTCGTTGGCGCTCATTTTCAAAATAAATTCCCATCGGAATTCGCTACCAAAAGTACCACTAACGGAGCAGGAATCTTCTTCACTATCGGTTTTTAATCATTCCCATTCCAAAGAGAATCACCAAACAAGTCAGTCCTAAAATCGTATTTTTCTCTATCAGCGTTCATTATGCTGTTTGGCAAGTGTTTTAGCAAATCCTATCACGCCCATTCCAGCCAAATCATCAGGTTTAATACCCAAAAAGCAAATGTAACTGCTTAGACATGATGATAATTCCTATCGCTCCAGCATCCCATGCACTGCTGCAGAGGAACAAGTCCGCATATTTACCAGTTTCAGAGGTCCCATCACAATCTGGATAACACCAGCCACCGCAATAGTCGCCACTGCCATTTTCCAGCCAGTTTCTCCACCGCCAAACGCTGTACTGCTCCTGCGCCTATGAAATAAGTCCTGCCGCAGGCCCAGCACGACAGAAAGTCTAGAACCAGCACTACCACTATTCCGCCAATAATCGCAGAAACAACTCCAAAAATCGGAGGAGAAGTCCGCAGCTTTGGCAACTCCCATACTCAATGGTAATGCTAACAAAAATACCAAAACCAGCGAGTGCGTCTTTGGTAAAAATTCTCTTTAAGACCTGTGCAAACCGTCAGCGAGGAATCTTGTTTGAACTCATCGTGAAAATCTGTTTATAAAATTATACTACGTAAAAATATTTTGCAAATGATGCAACGATACAAATTTATATAATTTTGATAACAAATTTTTCTTATATTTAAAAATCTTTTCAACAATCTCTGCGATGGACAGCAATATCTTCCAGCTGGATGTTTTCTTTCTTAACCCAAACTGTTTTCAGCTATTTCTGATTTTTCTAAATTGACAGAAAATTTTTCTTCCACGATATTCACAAATCCAGCGTATTATAGTCTATTCCTTTGTAATGGTAGATATTCAGCGGACTCATCAAAAATCTAAGTTTTCCAGTGTCTATTTCTATATCCAGCTCCTCTTTCAGTTCCCGAGCAGGTAAATTCTGCACTTTCATGAGGATCTGTAAAACCTCCTGCAAATCTAGTTTTCCTTTGGCTGGCTCTTGATTTCTCTTGGTCAGTAAAATTTCATGCATACAGATTACAACCACAGCCACCGCCAGCGGCGCAATTATGATACAAAAACAAAAATCCATTCCTGGACAGTTCCATCTTTTTCTTGTTCCCAGCAGGTGATTTTCCGCATTTCCCAGGCAAAAATTTGCTCATTCATATTTATTGATTTCTAGATGATATTTTTAAAATTGTTTCGTGAAGTTCTTCCCGTATTCAGATGGGTATCAATCTCTGTAGTGTATTTTGTGGATATCTAGCATCTCCTGTATAAACCATAAATCACTCCATTCTGAAGAAGATAGAGTCGCAAAAGAATGGCGGAAAGTGTCGAGCGAAATATTTTCTGAATGCCTGCTTTTTGCACCTGTTGCAATAGGAGAAAACCATCTGCCTAGAAATCTGCGCTCCTCTGCTGTTTAAGAATAAAATATCGGAATATTTGGGGTTTATTTTTGTTTGCTTCGGATGTTATTGATGTAGTTTTTAATGAAATCTGCTGTATAATCAACCAACGGAACAAAGCGAACCTTGTCGCCTTTCCCTTGTATTTTGAGGTAATTTTCTATTGATGTTTTGAAATCTGAAGTTCTGTAAGCTCAGAAACACGCAGCCGCAGCCATACGAAAACCTCTATCATACAGCGGTTTCTCTTTTGCTAAATCAGTGTATTTCTTCCGTTGCAGAAATTAGTTTTCTATTTCTTCCAGAGACAATGTATCAGAGCAGATGAAGCCTAGTTTGAGCGTTTCTAAAAAGAGCCGAAGGTTGTCTCGCAGAGTTCATCTTCCAGCAGCTGAAAATCGCTAATAGGAAAATCCTGCTTGCCTGTGTCCTTTTCGCTGTAATTGATCGATACTTGGTAAAAGAAATTCCTGCAAATGCTCATACAGAAATCGTTATGGGCGTAATGTTCATCAGTTCTGCTCCGCAAAATCCTGTAATTTTGCAGGTCTAAAACATATGCCTCAATGGTGTTTTTTCTGAAGCGTTTTCTCGACCTCAGATAGTTAGCATAGTTTTCAATAGCTTCCTCCATGTCATTTTCTAATTCTTCTTGAGATATTTTCAGTATTTCTCTCCTGCGTCTTTTAGGAATACAAGTCCTTCATTATCAGGGTAATCCTGTATATAAACTTCTCTTTTATCCCAGACTGGAAAATCAGTTTTGCTACACTCTTTACAGGCGAAAGGGTGAGATATAAAGTACGCCCCCTCGCAGGACTGTATGCTTCAGGATATTTTTCCGGATGGCGTTTGCCTCTGCATGGAGAACTACCATTTTGGTTTTATTATTCTCATCTTCGCAGCAGTTTTTCAAAACCAAAGGCGTGCGTTACCCATCAGAGATGATGGTTCTGTCCCTTCACGATGAGCGCCCTACCTGCTTTCTTTTGCAATAGGAAAGTTTCGCCCATTCAGAGCCATTTTAGGTAGGCAACATCATATTTGTTGTGCATATTTTTAATCTTAATTCTGGTTAATCCATTTTCTTTTTACTCTTTAATAAAGCATCCCAACCCCTGCGCTGTAAGTTCCCAGCAGATTCATTAGACCCTCTGAGACAATAATTCCCTGCTCTTCCTCCCAGCATGCCCAATGATGGTAGAAAATCTGGATTGTTTTAATTTTATCAAAATCAGCCTGAGATATGGTAAACAGCAGTTCATAGTCTTTCTCCTCCATTCAGTGCTGTCATCACAGGATTGAGATTAAACTCATCCGCTGTGCTTATGGTAAGCTCATCCATCAGGTTTTTCCTCATAAATTCTACAACCTTTGACCTATCGAGAAAGATGCAAAACTTCTGATGCTAATCCATCAAACATCTATCATAAGTAGGTTTCCACCAATTCTTCTAAAATCCCTTTAATATCTGTTCGCGCCTCTGGCTTTAGCTCAGCCAGATATAGTCCTGCCTTCCATCTCTGGCTGCATATTGGGATTTTTGGATAAACAGATGTTCCCTCTCCATCTGCAAAGCCCATACACGCCTCCTAAATCACCAGTAACTACCAGTAAATCATTCGGTTTTGCTCCATTTCGGCTGATAATTTTCCAAGAACTTTCCAGTCCTACCGCAGTGACATTTATCACCAGCCCTGTCTTGAACAGTAGTATCACCACCTACTAAATCCACCTTGTATCGTCTGCACTAGCTGAATTCCCATAAATTTCCTCCAAAAGCCTCTACAGAAACGATTAGAAACGGCTACCGAAATCATAATCTGAGTAGGAACAGCGTTCATCGCGGTATCACTGATGCCTGACCACTACCACCTTGTGCAAATGTTTCAGAGGGTGTAACCTAAATTGAAATGAACTCCTTCGGTAGACTTATATCTGTGCTGACAGAACTTTCCCTTCAGCATTGATGATAGTTGCATCATCTCCACACAATTCTGCTAGAAGTGTTCTCAACGAGGGAAAAACTGCGTCAAGTGTTTTTATAAACCCAAATTCACCTAATGCAGAAATAGGAGTAAGTTCTTGATATTTTCAAACATAATTTTCAGTAATTTTAGCCACAAGGTAGTAAATCTCAACATCAAAAGACAAAAATCAGAAATGAACCCTTTATTTAATCTTGGTTGATTTTCGGTTTTTCTAATTCTCTGATTGTTTCTTTTTCAGAAAAAGACCCTTCTCACTTTTTCCATCAAAACCTAACAAAATTTTATATTTTGAAAGTTTTTGTTAATTTTAAACCAGTAAAATCATATCTCATAGATTTAAAGTATACAGCATTAGCTATCGCCGCTCCTCTGTTGATGAACGCACAGGGAGTGATGACACCAGAAACCCTCTGAGAGCTAAGGAAAATAAGCGTTCAAGGAGCTTCTCCAGACCATTCATTGGTTGTTTACAGATACCAGCCAGACTGATTTGGAGACAGATGTTCATAAAACCTACTTTTGCTAAAGCACATCATCCTCTGAGTATTCCATTTGATTTAGGGAAAAATCTTTTATCAATGGGATAGCGGAATTGTATACCCTATGAAGATGGTAAAATCTACCGTTCAATGACAATAGGGAAATCTTGGAAAGAGTTCTATACCATTGGGAAGATGCCCAGAATATTAGGTTTC
>BNJS01003319.1_pt1 | contig 19689 bp, 21 predicted proteins | sample 8540461 | NCBI WGS metagenome assembly BNJS01 (sample SAMD00202454, study PRJDB9452) | human saliva metagenome | isolation source: human saliva | place: Japan | reverse complement strand
GGGTATTCTCTGGCTCTTCTGGCTGTCCTCTGGTTGCGCTTTGTCTTTTCCGAGCTGGTCTTCTTTGAGTTGCTTTGCTTATTGATGGATACTAACGTCTTCCAAGGCCTTATCTACTGCATCCTGAGTTTTGGCTTCGATCAGCAGCTAAGGCGTTTGTTCTCTGTTTGAGTTCAACTAGTTTTCTTTCTTAGCTCCTGGGTCATCACCCAACTCAGCTGTTTTACTATCGGTTTTATCGCTTTCGTTACAGCTCTATCGTAGTCGTGCTTAGGCTCTCACTGCATTTGCTTGGCTCCTCTGGTTTTGTTGGCTCCTTCTGGTTTTTGCTGGCTCTCTGGTTGTGTTGGTTCTTCTGAGCTGGTTCCTCTCGAGTTGCTTGAAGCTTATTGATGGATACCAACGTATCTTTGCAAGGCCTTTCAACAGCATCTGAGTCTCAGCTTCTGGATAGTCGCAAGAGCTTGTTCTCCAAGTTCAACGAGTTTTTCCTGAGCAGCTACATCATCGGCAAGTTCTGCTGCTTTTCTCGACAGCTCAGTCAACCTGCAATCGCTCTTATGGTAGCCAACTCAGACTCTTCTGGTTTTGATGGCGGTACCTCCTGGCTGTGTTAGCTTCTGGAGCTCAGTCCCCTTGGAGTCGCCTGAAGACCGCTTGATAGATGCCAAGCGACTGGTAAGGCCTTATCTACTGCAGTCCTGAGTCTTGGCATTTCCTGGACGGCCGCTCGAGCGCTGCCCTCAGTTACGCAACCAGCCTTCCCTCAGTTTCCTGTCATACCACCGAGCTCAGCTGTTTTTCTTCCTCAACCGCATCGTCAGACCCGCCATACTCTGTCGCAGCGCGGGTCCTTCTGGTTGCGCTGGAAACTGGAGCCGGGTTCCTCTTCGAGTCAGCCTGAAGTACTCGCTGATAGACGCCGGTAGCCGCTTGCAAGGCCTCATACTCACTGCATCCTGAGTCTTAGCTTCTGGATGGCTGCCAAGGCTTGCTCTGTTAATGCAACTAACTTTCCTTAGCTTCCTCGTCATCACCGAGCTCAGCTGTTTTTCGTCAAGGGCTACTCGTCAAGGTGGTCAGACTCTTGTTCGTTTGACTGGACTCGAAGAAGGTTGGCATGCTGTAACCTTGCAATTGGATCCAAAACGTAACGATACTACGAGAAATATTGGTATCCAAGTTGACCAGTTCATCACTCATGGTGAAGGTAGTGCTCTTTATACCAAAGCAGAGTTAATCCAAGCCATGAAGAGCTGGAAGGATGAGTTGGTTAAGTTTGACCAGACAAGCTTGAAGAATACTCCAGAGGCACGTCAAGCCTTCAAGTCAAACTTGGATAAATTATCTGAGCAACTTTCAGCAAGTGAAGCCAATGCACAAGAAGTTCTGAAGACAGCAGCAGCTTTGCAAACGATCCTTGATAAGGAAGAAAATTATGGCACAGATGATACGCCAACACCAGAACAGCCAGAAGAACCAAACTATGACAAGGCTATGGCAAGTCTGACCGAAGCGATTGAAAGAAAAACAGCTGAGCTCGGTGATGACAAGGAAGCTAAGAAGAAGTTAGTTGCATTAACAGAGCAAGCCTTGACAGCCATCCAAGAAGCTAAGACTCAGGATGCAGTAGATAAGGCCTTGCAATCAGCTTTGGCATCTATCAACAGTCTTCAGGCGACTCCGAAAGAGGAGCCGGCTCCAGAAGAACCAGCACAACCAGAAGAACCAAACTATGACAAGGCTATGGCAAGTCTGACCGAAGCGATTGAAAGAAAAACAGCTGAACTCGGTGATGACAAGGAAGCTAAGAAGAAGCTAGTTGCATTAACAGAGCAAGCCTTGACAGCCATCCAAGAAGCCAAGACTCAGGATGCAGTAGATAAGGCCTTGCAATCAGCTTTGGCATCTATCAACAGTCTTCAAGCGACTCCAAAAGAGGAGCCAGCTCCAGAAGAACCAACACAGCCAGAGGTACCATCAAAACCAGAAGAGTCTAAAGTTGACTACCATAAGGCGATTGCAGATTTGACTGAAGCTGTCGAGAAAAAAGCAACAGAACTTGCCGATGATGTAGCTGCTCAGGAAAAACTCGTTGAACTTGGAGAACAAGCTCTTGCGGCTATCCAAGAAGCTAAGACTCAAGATGCTGTTGAAAAAGCCTTGCAAGATGCGTTGGTATCCATCAATAAGCTTCAAGCAACTCCAAAAGAGGAGCCAGCTCCAGAAGAACCAACACAACCAGAGGAGCCAGCAAAACCAGAGGAGCCAGCAAAACCAGAGGAGCCAAGCAAGCCAGTAGAGCCTAAGCTTGACTACGATAAAGCTATGGCAAGCTTGTCCGAAGCCATTAAAAGTAAAACAGCTGAGTTGGGTGATGACAAGGAAGCTAAGAAGAAACTAGTTGAACTAGCAGAACAAGCCTTAGCTGCTATTGAAGAAGCCAAAACTCAGGATGCAGTAGATAAGGCCTTGCAAGACGCGTTGGTATCCATCAATAAGCTTCAAGCAACTCCAAAAGAGGAGCCGGCTCCAGAAGAACCAGCGCAACCAGAGGAACCAGCAAAACCAGAGGAGCCAAGCAAGCCAGAAGAACCTGCAAAACCAGAAGAACCAACACAGCCAGAGGTACCAAGCAAACCAGTAGAGCCTAAGCTTGACTACGATAAAGCTATGGCAAGCTTGTCCGAAGCCATTAAAAGTAAAACAGCTGAGTTGGGTGATGACAAAGAAGCTAAGAAGAAACTAGTTGAACTAGCAGAACAAGCCTTAGCTGCTATTGAAGAAGCCAAAACTCAGGATGCAGTAGATAAGGCCTTGCAATCAGCTTTGGCATCTATCAACAGTCTTCAAGCGACTCCAAAAGAGGAACCAGCTCCAGAAGATCCTGCAAGACCAGAAGATCCTGCGAGACCAGAGGATCCAAGTAAGCCAGAAGAACCTGCAAGACCAGAGGATCCAAGCAAACCAGAGGACCCTGCAAGACCAGAAGAACCTGCAAGACCAGAGGATCCAAGTAAGCCAGAAGATCCTGCAAGACCAGAAGATCCAAGTAAGCCAGAAGATCCTACAAGACCAGAGGATCCAAGTAAGCCAGAAGAACCTGCAAGACCAGAAGATCCTGCAAGACCAGAGGATCCTGCAAGACCAGAGGATCCTGCAAGACCAGAGGATCCAAGCAAACCAGAAGATCCAAGTAAGCCAGAAGATCCTGCAAGACCAGAGGATCCAAGCAAACCAGAAGATCCAAGTAAGCCAGAAGATCCTGCAAGACCAGAGGATCCAAGTAAGCCAGAAGATCCTGCAAGACCAGAGGATCCAAGTAAGCCAGAAGATCCTGCAAGACCAGAGGATCCAAGTAAGCCAGAAGAACCTGCAAGACCAGAGGATCCAAGTAAGCCAGAAGAACCTGCGAGACCAGAGGATCCTGCAAGACCAGAGGACCCAAGTAAGCCAGAAGAACCTGCAAGACCAGAGGATCCAAGCAAGCCAGAAGAACCTGCGAGACCAGAGGATCCAAGTAAGCCAGAAGATCCTGCAAGACCAGAGGATCCAAGTAAGCCAGAAGAACCTGCAAGACCAGAGGATCCAAGTAAGCCAGAAGAACCTGCGAGACCAGAGGATCCAAGCAAGCCAGAAGAACCTGCGAGACCAGAGGATCCTGCAAGACCAGAGGATCCAAGCAAGCCAGAAGAGGAAGTGAAACATTCAAATCTTCCAACTGAAGGTGTTAAAGAATTGACTGTAACTCAACCAAGCCTTGAAGTAACGACAGAGCCAATTGCCTTCAATACGATTCGTCGTGAAAATTCTCTCTTAGCTAAAGGTAAGGAACAAGTCGTTTCTGAAGGAAAAGACGGACAAGTAACGACCTATGTAGAAGTTGATGGTAGCAATCGTAAGGTTGTCAAAGTAGAACGTGAGGAAGCCCAAGATCGCATCCTCGAAGTTGGTACGCAAGAAGGAACTGCTGTGCCATCAGAAGGTGTAATGAATTTGGACTTTAACCTACCAAATCTAAAAGTAGAGAAAGAACGAATTGCCTTCAAGACTGTTCGACGTGAGAATGCTGATTTGGCTAAAGGTAAGGAACAAGTCGTTTCTGAAGGAAAAGACGGTCAAGTGACTACTTATGTAGAAGTCGATGGTGGCAATCGTAAGGTTGTTAAAGTAGAACGTGAGGAAGCTCAAGATCGCATTATTGAGGTTGGTACTAAGGAAGAAACTCCATCAACTGATAGCAAATTGAAGGTCTTGAAAGATTCTTCAACTAACTTGAAACTGATCGCCCGAGAAGGGGACCTAAATGGAGGCTCTGTTCTAGAGGTCGATAAGGTTGCTAATCAGGTTCTAGAAGGTCGACGTTTTGATGCTTATCAAGTTCAATTGAAAAATGAGAAAGGCGAACTTGTTCAACTGAAAGGTGCAGCCCTTGTTCAAGTCACTGTGGCGTCAGATGTAGCTAATGTCTATGCTATGAATGCAAATCAAGAACTGCAGGAAGTGAAGTTTGAACAGAAAGGTTCATCACTTGAATTTGTAGCTCCACATCTAGGTGTCTATGCAGTAGTGTACAAGGATGCAGCTCAACCAAGTGCACCAACAAATGTAGAAACTCCTGCTCCACAACCTATGGGAGAAGATAAGCCTTTAGCAGAGGCTAAGGGAACTGTAGCAGATTCTACAAGCAAACAGTTGCCGGCAACAGGAGAAGAAGTAAGTTCAGCTCTCTTGCCTGCCCTCACTCTTGTTTCAGGAATGATGCTATTCTTCTTCAAAAAAGAGATGAAGGATTAGCAGAGACTAAATCAAAGAAAGTGTTTTAAAACACTAAAAAAAGGGAGTCCCATAGTGGACTCCCTTTGTTGATAAAGTTATTCCAAACAGAAAACCCTGAATGGTTTTCAATTTCAGGGTTTTCTATTTCTTGTGTTTCTGCGATAACCATTTAATCGATTATTTTCCCAGTAGCTATTAAAGATTTTTTCTTTACTTTCGCGATCAATCTCTAGGAAATAAGCGTAGAGTAAATCAATGATAATCAGCATTGGAATCTGAGCAGAGATTCGTTGGATATAAGAGGCCTGGCTTTGGCTTGCGACCAATACTGTTTCTGTAAATGCTTGAGTATCCTTATTCGGTGAACTTGTAAATAGAACTGTCTTAGCTCCCATATCCTGGGCATCTAATAAACTATCGATGATAGACGGTGTTGTTCCTGAGAGGGAAAAACCAAAGACCAAACATTTTTCATCAATGATACTAGTCGTCCAGGCAAAACCGTCTGGATCTGTTAAGGCTTCACAGACGACACCCAATCTCATAAAACGTAGCTTCATCTCACGTGCGACTAGACCGGAACTCCCAGTTCCGAAAAAATACACGCGTTCGGATTGCTCAATCATCTGAGCTACACGTTCCAACTGCTCATCGTCAATCAATCCTTGAGAAATTTCTCGCACATTTGCATAACTTCTGAGAACTCGTTGAGTCAAAGGATTCATATCCTGTTGAGGAGCAGAAAGAGTGTCTTTTTGTTGTTGATATTTGAAGATGAATTCTCGATAGCCCTTAAAACCACACTTCTTGGCAAAACGAGTGAGCGCCGCCTGGGAAATATGAAGTTTTTGCGTGACTTGTTGAGAGGATAAGTCATCATTTATGGTATCTGCCTGCAGAAAATAGCGGGCAATTTCTTGCTCTAAATCGGTCATCTCTTCAAAGTGAAGGTCGATAATCGTAGAGATATCTTGCTTATTCATGGAACTCCTTTTATAGCTATTTGCCAAAATTACTTTGACAAATCTAACAAATAAAATAGCGCTTACCTTCATTATATCATAGAAATTACTTTTTGGACCAAAAAGGAAAAGTCTTTTCTTTTTCCATAATTTTCTACCCAAATTATGGTACAATGAAGAGTGTGATTTTGATTAGAAATGAGATTGATGTGTATGAGAAAATTCAATAGCCACTCGATACCGATACGGCTTAATTTGTTATTTGCAATCGTCATTTTGCTCTTTTTAGCAATTATTGGTCGTTTGCTTTATATGCAAGTTCTTCATAAGGATTTTTATGAAAACAAACTCGCTTCTGCTAGCCAAACTCGAGTAACCATGGGTTCCGCTCGTGGAGAAATTTATGATGCAACAGGAAAACCTTTAGTCCAAAACACTGTTAAACAAGTTGTTTCCTTTACACGAAGCAACAAGATGACTGCGGCTGATTTGAAGAATATTTCTAAAAAATTGTTGACCTATGTCACAGTCACCTCTCCAGAGTTGACGGACCGTCAAGTGGCTGATTACTACTTGGCTGATGCTGAAGTTTATAAGAAAACAGTTGAAGCTCTTCCAAAAGATAAACGATATGATTCAGATGGCAATCAACTTTCCGAATCTGAACTCTATAACAACGCTGCTGAGAGTATTACTTCCAGTCAATTAGACTACTCAGAGGATGAAAAGAAGGCAATCTATATCTTTAGTCAGCTCAATGCAGTAGAAAATTTTGCGACAGGCAATATTCAAACGGATCCTTTGAGCGATACACAGGTAGCTGTGATTGCTTCTGCATCTAAGGAATTACCAGGTATTTCCATCTCTACTTCATGGGACCGAAAAGTCTTAGAAACTTCTCTTTCATCTATAGTTGGAAGTGTTTCGAGTGAAAAATCTGGTCTTCCAGCAGAAGAAGTGGACGCTTATTTGAAAAAAGGTTACTCACTCAATGACCGTGTTGGGACTTCCTATCTTGAAAAGCAATACGAAGAAGTCTTGCAAGGGAAACGTACCGTCAAGGAAATCCATTTGGACAAGCACGGAGACATGGAGAGTGTAGAAAATATCGAAGAAGGTAGCAAGGGGAAAAATATCAAATTAACCATTGATTTGGCCTTCCAAGATAGCGTAGACAACCTCTTAAAGAACTATTTCAACTCAGAACTTGCCAATGGAGGAGCCAGATATTCGGAAGGTGTCTATGCAGTAGCCCTCAATCCTAAGACAGGAGCTGTTCTATCCATGTCAGGAATCAAACACAATCTAGAATCTGGTGAATTGACTCCAGACTCACTAGGAACAGTGACCAACGTTTTTGTTCCAGGATCTGTCGTTAAGGCGGCAACCATCAGCTCAGGTTGGGAAAATGGTGTTTTATCAGGCAATCAAACTTTGACTGACCAACCAATCGTCTTTCAAGGTTCTGCACCGATCAATTCATGGTACACCCTTTCTTACGGTTCCTTCCCGATCACAGCTGTCGAGGCCTTGGAATACTCATCGAATACCTACATGGTCCAAACCGCTTTAGGGCTTATGGGGCAAACCTATCAGCCTAATATGACAGTTGGAACTAACAATCTTGAGTCTGCTATGGGCAAATTACGTTCAACTTTTGGCGAGTATGGTCTGGGAGTTTCTACTGGGATTGACCTGCCAGATGAGTCAACAGGCTTTATCCCTAAAGACTTTGATTTGGCTAATTATCTAAATAATGCTTTTGGACAGTTCGATAACTACACGCCGATGCAGTTGGCTCAGTATGTAGCAACGATTGCTAATAACGGTGTCCGCTTAGCTCCTCATATCGTGGAAGGAGTCTACGACAACAACGAACAAGGTGGTCTAGGAGAACTCATTAAGCAAACGGACAGCACAGAAATGAATAAGATTAATATTTCCGAATCTGACATGTCCATCCTACAACAAGGATTTTACCAAGTATCGCACGGGACAAGTGCTCTCACGACAGGTCGTGCCTTTTCAAATGGAGCGTCAGTCTCTATTAGTGGTAAGACTGGTACAGCCGAAAGTTACGTCAATGATGGTCAAAAAGCCAACAATACTAATGCCGTGGCCTATGCACCGACAGATAATCCGCAGATTGCAGTCGCGGTTGTTTTCCCTCACAATACTAACCTAACTAACGGTGTCGGTCCATCTATTGCGCGCGATATTATCAATCTTTACAACCAACACCATCCAATGAACTAGAAAGGAAGCCATGCTTTACCCAACACCTATAGCCAAGCTGATTGACAGCTATTCTAAACTTCCAGGTATCGGGATCAAGACAGCTACCCGACTGGCCTTTTATACCATTGGGATGCCTGATGATGACGTCAATGAATTTGCCAAAAATCTCCTTGCAGCTAAGCGAGAATTGACCTATTGTTCGATTTGCGGACGTTTAACGGATGATGATCCATGTTCTATCTGTACGGATACTAGTCGTGACCAGACAACTATCCTAGTATTAGAGGATAGCCGAGATGTAGCGGCTATGGAAAATATACAAGAATACCATGGACTATACCATGTCTTGCACGGCCTCATTTCACCGATGAATGGGATTAGCCCTGACGATATCAATCTTAAAAAGTCTCATGACTCGTCTCATGGATAGCGAGGTTTCAGAGGTCATCGTGGCCACCAATGCGACTGCTGATGGTGAAGCGACTTCCATGTATATCTCTCGACTACTTAAACCTGCAGGGATTAAGGTTACTCGTCTAGCAAGAGGTCTAGCAGTAGGAGCAGATATCGAATATGCGGACGAAGTAACGCTCCTAAGAGCCATTGAAAAATCGTACAGAGCTTTAGTCTATGAGGTTAAATCGCAAATACTTAGCTAGCAGGTATAAAATATTTAAGAACACAGAGACTGGACTATTTTTTTCTTCCAGTCTCTTTTCTTGTTTTGTGCTATTCAAGTTTAAAAAAATAGACAAATGTGATATACTAAAAAGGCGAGTATTCTAGTAGAAATAGGACAATCATATGAAACAAACAATTATTCTATTATATGGTGGACGCAGTGCAGAACGTGAAGTATCTGTATTGTCAGCTGAGAGTGTCATGCGTGCGGTTAACTATGACCGTTTCGCAGTCAAAACCTTCTTTATCAGCCAGTCTGGTGATTTTATCAAAACCCAAGAATTTACCCAAACTCCTGGCCAAGATGAACGTCTCATGACCAATGAAACGATTGATTGGGACAAGAAAGTTGCTCCAAGTACCATCTACGAAGAAGGAGCAGTTGTCTTTTCCAGTTCTTCATGGACCCGATGGGAGAAGACGGTTCTGTTCAAGGTTTCTTAGAAGTCTTGAAAAATGCCTTATGTTGGTTGCAACATCTTGTCTTCAAGCCTTGCTATGGATAAGATTACTACCAAGCGTGTCTTGGAGTCTGCTGGGATTGCCCAAGTACCTTATGTAGCAATTGTTGAAGGGGATGATTTGTCTGCTAAGATTGCAGAAGTTGAAGAAAAATTAAACTACCCAGTCTTTACCAAACCATCCAAATATGGGTTCTAGTGTTGGTATTTCTAAGTCTGAAAATAAAGAGGAACTTCGCCAAGCTTTAGAGCTTGCCTTCAAGTACGATAGTCGTGTCTTGGTGGAGCAAGGAGTCAATGCGCGTGAAATCGAGGTTGGTCTCTTAGGAAACTATGATGTCAAAAGCACTCTTCCTGGTGAAGTTGTCAAAGACGTAGCCTTCTATGATTATGAGGCAAAATATATCGATAACAAGATTACCATGGATATCCCAGCTAAGATTAGCGATGATGTGGTAGCAATCATGCGTAAGAATGCAGAAGCTGCCTTTCGTGCCATCGGTGGACTTGGCTTGTCGCGTTGTGACTTCTTCTATACAGATAAAGGTGAAATTTTCCTAAATGAGCTAAATACCATGCCAGGCTTCACTCAATGGTCTATGTATCCCTTGCTTTGGGACAATATGGGAATTTGCTATCCAGAACTAATTGAACGTTTGGTTGATCTTGCTAAGGAAAGTTTTGACAAGCGTGAAGCGCACCTATTGTAAAGACAGACATAAGGGCGAGGAAGGACTCCTTGTCCCTTTTTAAAGGAGTAAACATGAAACTTACGATTCACGAAGTTGCGCGTGTTGTCGGTGCAAAAAATGATGTGACAAGCTATACGGACAGCCCACTAGTCAAGGCAGAGTTTGATAGTCGATTGATTGCTGAGGGGGATTTGTTTATTCCTCTCAAGGGAGCGCGTGATGGTCATGACTTTATCGAGACGGCTTTTGAAAACGGTGCTGCTGTAACCTTGTCAGAGAAGGAAGTAGAAGGACGTCCCTATATTCTAGTAGATGATGTCTTAACTGCTTTTCAAACTTTAGCAGCTAGCTATCTTCAAAAAACAGGAGTAGATGTCTTTGCTGTTACAGGTTCAAATGGGAAGACAACAACCAAGGATATGTTGGCTCATTTACTTTCTACAAGCTATAAAACCTACAAAACGCAAGGAAATTACAATAACGAGATTGGACTGCCTTATACAGTTCTTCATATGCCAGATGACACTGAGAAGTTAGTCTTGGAGATGGGGCAGGATCACTTGGGAGATATTCATCTTTTGTCTGAACTGGCTCATCCGAAAACAGCTATTGTGACTCTGGTCGGAGAGGCACATTTGGCCTTCTTCAAGGACCGTTCTGAGATTGCCAAAGGTAAATTACAGATTGCTGATGGTATGGAGAAAGGTAGCTTGCTATTGGCGCCAGCTGATCCGATTGTCGAGGATTATCTACCTGCTGACCAAAAGGTAGTTCGTTTTGGTCCGGGTGCAGAACTCGAAATTACAGAACTTAATTGAGCGTAAGGATAGCTTGACTTTCAAGGCTAATTTCTTGGAGCAAGCCCTTGATTTACCAGTAACAGGTAAGTACAATGCGACCAATGCTATGATTGCTTCTTATGTTGCCCTGCAAGAAGGAGTGTACTGAGGAGCAGATTGGTCAAGCCTTCCAGAATCTAGAGTTGACCCGCAATCGTACCGAGTGGAAAAAAGCTGCCAACGGAGCAGATATCTTATCAGATGTCTACAATGCCAACCCAACAGCCATGAAGTTGATTTTAGAAACTTTCTCTGCTATCCCAGCTAATGAAGCTGGCAAGAAAATCGCAGTTCTAGCGGATATGAAGGAACTTGGAGACCATTCTGTTCAACTTCACAATCAGATGATTTTGAGCCTTTCACCAGATGTCCTTGATACCGTTATTTTCTATGGTGAAGACATTGCGGAATTGGCCCAACTAGCCAGTCAAATGTTCCCAATCGGTCATGTTTATTACTTTAAGAAAACAGCTGAGGAAGACCAATTTGAAGCCATGGTTAAGCAGGTCAAGGAAAATCTTGGTGCAAATGACCAAATTCTACTTAAAGGTTCCAACTCTATGAATCTAGCTAAGCTAGTAGAAAGTCTAGAAAATGAGCACAACTGATTTCGCCAAAGCTATTCAGAGAATGTTAGCTATCACTGATACTGGCTTGACCTATACAAAGGACCCCTTTGACCGTGAACGTTATGAGGATTTACGTCAGATTTTATGGAGCTTATTACAGGATCAAACAGAGCTCGATCAAGAGGAATTGACTGCAATTTTAAAACCGACAGGTAGCTATGTAACTCCCTTGATAGATGTGCGGGCTTGGATTGTTCAAGACCAGAAGATTTGTTTGGTTCGAGGACAAGGAGAGGATACTTGGGCATTACCTGGTGGCTTTGGAGAGGTAGGATATTCTCCCAAGGAAAATATCCGAAAAGAAGTCCAGGAAGAAACAGGATTTTCGGCAGAAGTAGGCTCTTTATTGGCAGTTTTTGATACCAATCGCTTTCAACTTCAGAACAAACAGTATGCCAAGTTCGTCTTTGACTGTCAGTTATTAGATGGACAATTTCAAGAAAATCAAGAAATTGCGGAACTTGAATTTTTTAATATTGAGAATCTCCCTCCCCTATCTGAAAAACGAATAACCAAAGAACAAATGGAAATTTTATGGCAGGTCTATCAGGGTGAGCGAGAACAATATATTGATTAGAAGCTTTGCTTTATCTTAAGGCCGATAGCTTCTTTTGAACACAAAACTATAAGAAATAAATGTAAGCTAAGCTCTATAAAAATCAGTAAGAGATTGGCTTATATGAAAGATGAGGAAAAATTATATGAATGTTTGGGATGCTTTTATTTACCACCCATCCGACGGAGCCACCCCTAATTTGACTTTTACTTTGGTACGCAAGTCTATTTACATTATTAGCTATTTGACTGTATTTCTTGCTTATCGTTATGGGGAGAAGAAAGGTTTGTCAACGATTTTTCCAGATTTATACAGGCAGTACAGTTAATCGCTGCTCTACAGATGGTATTGATCAATCAGATGCCTTTGTAACAGAAAGTCTTCCCTTTCTATCATTGCCGATTAGCCATGTTTGTAGTTTTATTGCTTCCAGGGTGTTTCTAGAGTTAAACAGTATTTTTGCTTTGCATTGGGAACCTTTTGGAACGATTGCAGCTTTTTATTTATCCAATGCCCAGATCGCCTACTCCCTTTCCCCACATCGTTATCCTGTCCTTTTGTTTTTCGGACACTCTAGCCCTCTTTGGAAATTCCTTGATTTATCTCTTGAAACGACTACGATGCCCAGTCTATTGGATTTCAAACGAATCCTAGTTATCACATCTTTCACTCAATGGTTTGATTTTTTTCTAGTCAATGTAGTGACGGGAGGTGATTACGGCTTTCTGACAAAACCACCATTGGTAGGGAGATCATGGTCTATTGGTCAATTATATCGTTGTAACTCTATTTTTGACTTGTGCAATTTTACTTGTCATCCAAAGGTTTTTCAGATCATCCTCCAGGAGAAGGGCAGAAAGAAGATTAAAAATCTGGCAGAAATAAAAAATATTTTTCCCAACCGCTTGACTTTTATCTGAGAATTTTGATACAATAGTAGGCGGTATTGTTTACCCCATTTGTAAGGCCCCGGAACCTTTCAAATAACTCGCGGACCGGAACATCCGCCCTGTAAACAAAAACGATATTCATATAGGAGAAATCATGAACAAAACTACATTCATGGCTAAACCAGGCCAAGTAGAACGCAAATGGTACGTTGTTGACGCAACTGATGTACCTCTTGGACGCCTTTCAGCAGTTGTTGCTAGCGTACTTCGCGGAAAAAACAAACCAACATTTACACCACACACTGATACAGGTGACTTCGTAATCGTTATCAATGCTGAAAAAGTTAAATTGACTGGTAAAAAAGCAACTGATAAGATCTACTACACTCACTCAAACCACCCAGGTGGATTGAAACAAATCTCTGCTGGTGAACTTCGTTCTAAAAACGCAGTTCGTTTGATCGAGAAATCAGTTAAAGGTATGCTTCCACACAATACTCTTGGACGCGCTCAAGGTATGAAATTGAAAGTATTCGTTGGAGCTGAGCACACTCACGCTGCACAACAACCAGAAGTTCTTGATATTTCAGGACTTATCTAAGGAAAGGAACAATAAAGTATGTCACAAGCACAATATGCAGGTACTGGACGTCGTAAAAACGCTGTTGCACGCGTTCGCCTTGTTCCAGGAACTGGTAAAATCACTGTTAACAAAAAAGATGTTGAAGAGTACATCCCACACGCTGACCTTCGTCTTGGTCATCAACCAACCATTTCGCAGTTACTTCAACTGTAGGTTCATACGACGTTTTCGTTAACGTTGTAGGTGGTGGATACGCTGGTCAAGCAGGAGCAATCCGTCACGGTATCGCTCGTGCCCTTCTTCAAGTAGACCCAGACTTCCGCGATTCATTGAAACGCGCAGGACTTCTTACACGTGACTCACGTAAAGTTGAGCGTAAGAAACCAGGCTTGAAAAAAGCTCGTAAAGCATCACAATTTAGTAAACGTTAAAACTTATTTAAACTTATTGAAAGCATTTCGTATCAAAAAAATACGGGATGCTTTTTTTCTGTTCACCCCAAATTTTTTTGTAACTAGGTGATACTTGAAATTAATACAAATTTGGTTGTTTTTTTGATAAATCTAAGCAACACTAAATGATGAAGTGAAAGGGGATGAATCTTTTGATAGTATTCATTTATTGTGAAATATGATATATTTATTAATTAGATGGATGAATACTTCTAGAGTTAAATATAGTATAATAGGGACAGACTTTTTGGTTTATTTTTTTGTTTGTAGTCGGATTATGAAAGAATATCCAATATTATGCGATAAGATAGAATGTTACAAAAAAAGAAAGGGGATGCAATCCGATGAAGAAAGACAGATTAATTGTATTGACAGATGCTGTTCTAGCAATTATTATGACCATCTTGATTTTTAGAGTTAGAAAAACCAACAACACCAAGTCTTGAAGCTTTTTTTGGGATTTACGGCAAAAATTTCTTTTGCTTGTTTTCTTTCCTTTTTCTGGTTGGGATCGTTATGGATGGCACTAAACACATTATGGGAAAAGGTTGAGAAAAATTTCTCAGAAATTATTTGGTGGAATTTGTTTCTACTCTTGGAGCGGCAGGAGTTCTCTTTGAGAATTTCATGCCATCCAAGATACCAGTCTGAATGATGTGGTGGACCGGATCTATATAAATGTCAAGGATTTACTGTTTCAGTCCTTGGGAGCTTTTAGCTAATATCCTGTCTGATGTTAAGAAGGGACTGATTCAAGACAGTCATATCTGGTCTTTTCTTCCAGTCATTTTTTTCAAACAATATCAGTTGATAATCAGCTTAAATCAGATCTATCAGTTTGTCTATCTTTCTCTGATGGAGATCATGTCCTATCTTCACTTTGATTATTGGAAAAAAACGGCTCGGTCAGGAGCTAGTATGAATAAGGAGAACAAATGAGACGTTTAAAAAAATGTTATGGCATATTATACAGGTTACGGGTTTTACTCGGTTTGCTCTGAGTTTTGTGACCTTTGTTTTTGGGTCAGGAGGCGTGCTTTTTCCTAGTTGAACCTGCTATCACAAATTACGGAGACGGTCTTTGGTATGCTTTTTGTGACTTCGACGACTGTCGGCTACGGGGATCTCCTAGCTGTGACCTTTGATTGGAAGGATTACCAGTGTCTTCTTGACGATTTATGGGCTCATATTTTTTTGGCTGTTTATCAGCTGTTATTATTTAATTATTATACCGATTTAAATAAGGAAAGAGGAGAGGACAAATGACTGCTAATTATTCAACACGGGAATACCGTGAGAAATTATACGATGACCTTCATGTTCGATTGAGAGATACAGCGATTTTGATGTGTGCAATTTTTTTATTGCCTCTATCGGTCTAAATATGAATTCAACAGCTGTCATTATAGGAGCCATGTTGATTTCACCTCTCATGACACCGATTGTTGGACTGGGATTCGGTTTAGCTATTTTTGATACGCGTTTAATCAAGCAATCTCTAGAGGTTTTATTGACTCAAGTGTTGGTCAGTTTGCTTGTCTCGACTCTGTATTTCTGGATTTCTCCCTTGTCTTATGCAAGTAGCGAGTTGATCGCACGAACCTCTCCAACCATTTGGGATGTCCTCATTGCTATTGCTGGTGGGATTGCTGGTGTGATCGGTTCAAGGAAAAAAGAAGCAAACAATATCGTGCCAGGAGTAGCCATTGCTACAGCTCTGATGCCGCCTATCTGTACTGCTGGCTATGGTTTAGCTAATGGGAATGTACGATTTTTATTGGGGGCTCTCTATCTTTTCTTGATCAACTGTGTCTTTATCATGCTAGCCAACATTGTTGGAACAAGAATTTTGATGAGAAAATCTCCTTTAACTTCATTTAAAGAGCTGAGCATTAAAATGAGAATTGGCTTGATATCTTTGATTGTATTGTTGATTCTTCCAGCTAGCTATTCGGCAGTTACTCTGACAATAGAACAAGCGCGCAAAGAAGGGATCAAACAGTTTGTAGGAAAAGAGTTCGCCAATTATACGGTTATTAATCAAGTCTACAAGTCAAGTAACAATGAATTGGTCTTGACGGTTGTTGGAGATCCGATTTCAGAAGAAGAATTAGAAACACTCCACCAAAAACAAGCCTCTTACGGTATTCAATCTGTTCAATTGAAAGTGAATCAAGTTCAGAACTCGCCAACATTAGATAGTGAAGCGACCAAGGAATTTTATGAAAACATTGACAAGTATATTGATCAAAAAACTCTCTGAAAAAGATTCACAAAACGATCTCGTAAAAAGAAAAATGAAGCAGACAAGGATTGAGGACAATGAACTGAATCGGTTTTTACGCCGTGTTTTTTTCTTTGTATCTTCCTCTTTTCTTACTTATAGCAGGTTGTTTTTTTGCTTGAATAAGAAATAAATTAGAAGTTCTATCATCTAAGAAAAAAATGATGAACAAAAAAATCATTTAACTAATGGTGTGAACGTTTAGTGTTTATCAGCTCCATTCTCTGTAATTTTGGGGGTAAAAATCCACACCATTTCGGATAAAAATTAGTTGAATTTGATTGGAAAAAAGCTTTTATAAAAAGCGGAGAAAAGTCTTGATATTACGCTGTTTTTTTAGTCCAACTGAAATTCATACTTTCCAAAACCAGGTCTTAAGAAAGCTCGTAAAGCATCACAATTTAGTAAACGTTAAAACTTATTTATATTTATTAAAAAGCATTTCGTATCAAAAATACGAGATGCTCTAGCTTAATTTTTACAAATTGGATTTTAGGACACCATGGACCTATTTTTCAAGTTGATAACGACTACAAATTTGTTCTGGAGACCATGAAGATTGTAATCGCTCTTTTTAATTTCCTACTCAATTCACAGGAGTCTCAACTCGATTTTTCTTCTCATCTGCTTCGCCAATTGTTCATTGTGTGTTTGTGCTGCTTTGTGCAGAGTAAGTGTCATTACCACACTTAATTCTCTTGAGAAGGTTGATTTGTGAACGCCTAATTTTCTAGCTATTTGGCAGGGTTTGAGACCCTAATTCTAGGTAAGTCTCTATCTTAATTCGCTCAATTATGGTAATATGATGGTAGCTATAGATTTCTCCCGTGTTCTGTTTAGTGTGGTTACTTACAGTTTACACGAGATTGGGCTCTATGAGTTTTTTGTTGCACTATATTTTACCATTTATCAAATATAAAAAAGTAAGCTCAGAAAATCTCTGATCTTATTCTCATATCTCTCCAAAACAACTTCCGTAAAATTTTTCGGTGTGATACGTTGTCCTGGCCCCACGTAAGCATAGGCGTGCAGGTACATGGCAGGATTGAAGTTGAGTTCGATACAGGTGCAATTTGGTAGCTCCTCACTAGCAGGCTTGGTGTAGTCTGGGATAATCAAATCGACTCCACAGGCCCAAGCCCCCATAGCAGTCGCCATATCGGCAGCTAGTTGTTTGTAACTCTCGCCCATCTGGTCAGTCATGTCAATGGAGTCGCCTCCAGTTGAGATATTAGAATTACCACGCAGAAAGGTTTGGCTACCTTTAGGCAAGACTGTATCAGGTGTAACCCTGCTGTTCCAACATGAGTAATTCAATATCACCCAGATTGATGATTTCAAGAGGTGAGCGATGGTCGCGACCACGCAGAGGGTCTTGGTTTTTCTTTTTCGACCACTCTCGGATGCTTGAGCTTCCGTCGCCTACGACATTGGCCGCGACGCGGAGCACGACAGCCCTCGCATTTTCCATCCAAGATAAAGAAACGGTACTCGGTCCCCTGCCACAAACTCCCTCGACTAGCACATGGCTATCTTCCGAAAAGGCGATGTCTAGGGCTTTTTTCATAGCCAGAAAGGCTTGTTGACTCTGGAAGATGGAAATGCCCAGACCGAAGTTGGTGGATTTGGTTTGACAACAATAGCAGAGTTGGCTATTTGTCCGTAGTACCGCAAGGCATCGTCCTTGTTAGCAAATTCCTGCTCCCTGCAGGTACTGAAAACCAGCCTTGTCCAAAATCTTTTTGGTCACAACCTTATTAGCCATGGCCAGTGGAATTACGTAGTTATCTTTGGATGTCATGTTGCTATTTTTAATGTACTCCACATGGTCACCATGCCAGAGTTTGAGAAATTGGTCTTCCTCATCTAAAATTTCTACGTTCAAGCCCAGCTGAATGGCGTCAAAGAGAATCATTTGGGTGGAGAGTTCCATGTTTTCATAGCCTTTGAGGGCATAAGGTGCTGTCCAAGCATAGTCATGAAAGGCTTGTCCTTGTTGTTGGCCAAATTTTTCAAGGGACCCTTCTTCAACCTGCTCTGCTATTTTTCCAGAAAGGGTCAAACGTGGATCAAGAAGAGAGGCCTCCACCTTAGTGATAAGCTGGCTATAATAGTCATCCAGTCCAAAGTGAGCGACGATGTCCTTCATGGCTGTCACGATAGGTTTAGGGTCAGCCTCTTTAGGAAGTGGTGTGGGGATGGCTGAGAGCGATTTGGTTGTTGAGAGTAGCAGCTACTGCCAATTCTTCGTCGACTTGCTCCATGTCGTCTAGCCACAAGAGTGCGAGTGCAAAGAGGTGGGTGGTGTCTAGTGTTTCTTGGCTGATTGCCAGTGGCTCAAAGGGGTTGAGGTCAAAGTTGCGGAACTCTAGATAGGAGATGCCCTTAGTCAAAAAGTCCCGGCTAGTCTTAGCACCGCGTAAACGGATGGCAGAGTAAAATTCTTTTTCAGAGGACAGTTGCCCAGATCCAACAGCGTTTTCGATGTCGGTCACGTATTGCTCCAGTGAAGAGAAGGAAATGTGAACATCGGGGGCATTGACATAGCCGTAGTTGGAGTTACGAATCGACCGCACGCAACCAATTTCATCTGTCAAAAACCCTTTTTCTGCTAGCGGGCTTGCTCCGTAAAGGTAGGTCAAGAGCCAGCGATAACACAAGAAGTTCTGAGCTAACTTGAGATAGAGGGCATTCTTGAAGGTCAGTAAATCGTCATAGTCACTGACTTCAAAGAGCTGCTGGGTCAGATCTTTGCCGAGTTCAAAATTATAGTGAATTCCAGATATGGACTGGAGCAATTTGCCGTAGCGTTCTGCCAAACCAACTCGGTATTGATACTCGTAGTCACTTTCCAACTGGGCAATCTGAATCTCTTCTTCTACAATCACAGGTGGCATGGATAAAGGCCAAAGATATTCTGACTTATCCATTGAGCGAATAGCCACATCGGTGATGGCCCCGAGGAAGCGACGAGCTTCCGTGGTCGACTGTGCTACCGGTGTAATGAGCTCTAGTTGAGGTTCGCTATAATCTGTCTGGATATAGGGATGGAAACTGCGAGAACCCAATTTTTCAGGGTGTGGCGTTTGAGCGACACGGCCTTCAGTATTGATTCGTAGAGATTCGCGCTCCAGACCAAAGGTAGCTTGTAAGATGGGGAGTATTTGGGGACAATTTTTGAAATACGTTTGATAGGTTCATGATTGGGCCTCGAAATAACTAGTTTCTATTATTTTATCAGTTTGTTAAATAAACTCAACTTTCAGCTATGGAGATGGAGAAGGAAATGCTCGGACGAATTGACTATTTACTTGCATTAAATATAAGCAAAAAGCATTAGTAGAAGTATTGAAACTACACCTACATAGTTTTTCCCCACACTCAATCTCTCATTTCTGTCTCGTAGACAGTTATAAAGTCGATCAGAATAAACCTTGTAAGTGTATAAGTTAATTTACAGACCTAAACTATTCCCCTATTTATAATGATTCATATTTTATGAAATTAATTAGTAGATATAGTTCTGAAAAAGCCGTTATATTACGCTGTTTTTAGTCCAACTGAAATCCATACTTTCCAAACCAGGTCTTAAGAAAGTTCAAAGCTAGCTTTACAGTTCTCTAAAACGTTAAGAACCAGCTAC
>BNJS01001785.1_pt1 | contig 19699 bp, 43 predicted proteins | sample 8540461 | NCBI WGS metagenome assembly BNJS01 (sample SAMD00202454, study PRJDB9452) | human saliva metagenome | isolation source: human saliva | place: Japan | reverse complement strand
ATGTAGTGGCAACTTATTTATCCTTAATTTAATAGAATAAATAGGAATGGACTTCTCTGATGTAGTAGATAACGATGTCAGAGAGGTCTTTTTATTGTAATAAGATGATAAAAATAAATCAAAAGAATTATTCCTAAATAAGAAGGAAAAAATATTTTATTTTTTTATTAAAAAGAAATTAACAAATAAAAGCATATTTTCGAGTGTTTAGAGTATTATTCTTACTTTTTGTTCTATAATGAACATTTGAAGAAGCAATTTTATGCTTAAAAATAGATTTGTAAGAATCAGAAATAAATACGTTTCTTTTGAAAACTGTTTTACTGACATTCTATGATAGATAAGTAATTTCTATATGATAAAAGTTGATAAAAAGTTTACAATTTATATAAGATGGGATGAAGGAAATCTTAGGGGAGATAATTTGATCGATATTCATTCGCATATTATTTTTTTGGAGTCGATGACGGACCACAGACAATCGAAGAGAGTAGAAGTCTTTTTAATGGATGCTTATAATCAAGGTGTACGTACGATTGTTGCAACTTCACATCGTAGAATAGGAATGTTTGAAAACTCCTGAAGATAGAATAGAAGAGAATTTTAAAACTGTTCAAAAACTTTCTAAAGAAGTAGCATCAGATTTAACCGTTTTATATGGGGCAGAGATTTATTATTCTAGTGAATTAATGGATAAATTAGAGGAAAAGATGATTCCCAGTATAAATGGAAGCTCTTATGTTCTAATAGAGTTTAGTCAAAATGCAAAATTCTGGGAAATTAAAAACAAAGTTTAACAAATGTTTTTAAGAATGGGATTTATTCCAGTTATTGCTCATGTAGAACGTTATCAATCTCTTGAGAATAATGAGAATTATTTGAAAGAATTAATTAATATGGGTTGCTATGTTCAAATTAATAGTTCAAGTGTGTTAAAAATATAAATGGTTTTTGATAAAAAAATAGGTTGTTTAAGAAAAGAGCAAAAGTATTTTTAGATAGAGATTTAGTTCATTGTATAGCAAGTGATATGCATCATCTATTAAAAGAGGCCATCTTATATGAAAGAAGCGTTTGAGATTATTTCTCATACATATGGGCGAAAAAGCAAAAAGAGTTATTTGTAGATAATCCTAATCGGATAGTTACGAATCAAATGATAGAATAAAATTAAATATTTTACGAACAGTATCGATGAGATGTTAATCATTGTAAAAAGTTGTGAGATTACTATGAAAGAGGAAATTATGTGTGCTTATAGAATTATAAAAAGAGGGATTGATTTGTTTATAAGTATAGTATTATTAATACCAGTTATGTTGATTTGTAGTATTAGTGCTTTATTTATTATATTAGAAACAAAAGGAAACCTTTTGTACATCCAAGAAAGAGTTGATTAAACGGAAAAAGATTTAAAATTTATAAAACTAAGATCGATGTATTCAGATGCCGAAAAAGATGGTCATCAATGGGCTATGAAAAATGATGTTCGTATTACAAAAGTGGGTTATTTTATTCGAAAAACTCGAATTGATGAATTACCTCAATTAATGAATATTATTAAAGGCGATATGGCTATTATAGGTCCACGTCCAGAAAGACCTGAATTTATTAAAGAATTTCTTTACAAGAGATTCCAGATTTTAATGATCGTATAACGATAAAACCAGGAATTACAGGTTGGGCACAAGTCAATGGTGGGTATGAATTATCTCCCAAAAGAAAAGTTGAAATATGATAAATATTATATAGAACATGAAAGTTTAAAATTAGATATTTTAATTTGGATAAAAATAGTACAAGTTGTTTTTACCGGAGATGGATCTAGGTAAAAATTAAATAGAGGAGAACAATGAATGGATATTTTTAATAATATGACAAGATTTTTATAGTCTTATTAAGTCGAAATTTATTTTTAATAAGTTTTATAATTTTAGGAGTAGGTTGTGTTACATTATATACCATTGTAGCTATTAAAACCAGTATATAGTGTATCATCTACTCTTATTATGAAAAAATATGAGTACGGAAAAAATGATTCTCAAAGTAATAGAATCTTTGAACTTGTTTCAAAGACAGGCAAAAACCTATTTAGAAATTGCAGATTACCGCCTGTAAAGGAAGCAACTAATCAAGCGTTAGCACTTTCTCCTGAAGAATCATCTAAAAATTAAGAGTGTTAAACTAACGAATGATTCAGGGTTCGCAATTGATGACTTTAACAATACGAGCTACAGATAGAGAGCTGGCTGTTAATTATATTCAACAATATGTAAAACAATATAAAAAAATTTACAGCAGAAAAAAATTTGGTCGTGATGATTTAGAAGTAGTAAGTGAGGCATTAGGAAGTTCAAAACCTGTTTATCCAAAATTTATGGAAAAATATGTTCATATCTTTAATCGCTTTTTTTACATTTATAGCTTTTTAATATGATATTTTCCGTTATATTTTAAAGTGATTCCATTGATTCTTCTAAAGATTTGGAAGAATTAACAGGTGTTCCAACTTTTAGGAATGATTCCTGAAATAGAGAAAAAGGAAGAAGGTAGAAATATGCATATTGAAGTCATTCATAATAGTAAATCGATTGCATCGGAATCTTTTCAGAACTTTACGAAGTAATATTCAATTTTCAAATTTTTGGACAAAAGTATTCAAACAATTGTTGTGACGAGTTCCAATCCTAATGAAGGAAAGAGTGAAGTGAGTATTAATCTTGTAGCTTCATTAGCTCAACAAGGAAAGAGAGTTTTATTAATTGATGCGGATATGAGAAAACCCACTCAACATAAAAATTATTGAAGTTATGAATACTGAAGGATTGAGTAAGTTTTTATTACGCGAAACAGGTGCAGAGGCTATTCAACATTTAAATATTCTTGATGTAAAAATTTGATGTTTTAACTTCAGGTCCTGTTCCGCCAAATCCTTCAGAAATGTTAGCTAGTATGGCGATGGAGCAAAAGTATTAAAAGCATTTGTAGAGTATTATGATTATGTCATTATTGATACACCACCTTTATTAGCAGCTACTGATGCACAAGTATTATGCGAATTGCAGATGCAACTTTATTAGTAGTTGATCCTAAACAAAGCAAAACGTAGACAAATCGTAGAAGCTAAAAGATTGGACAATGTTGGAGCTAGACTATTAGGAACAGTGATGAATAAATTAAAATTAACAGAAGGTAATAATTATTATTACTATTACAAATATTAGTTAGTGGAAGAGATAAGAACACTAGGGAAGGAGTTCAAATGATTATCTATATTTTAATGTTTATGTACCTTACCTTGTTGGCGTTCTTATCTTTTTATTTTTGAAGAAAGAAAAAGAGAGATAAACTTTCTGATTTTTCCCAACATTTATGTTCTTTTTACTATTTGATGGGTTAAGAAAAATCAAGTGTAGGAGGAGATTTGGGTGTTTATGTGTCTATTTTTGAACAAAACGCTTTAAAAACTTCCAGAATTTTCTAAAATCTTTAAATCGAGATTTGAACTAGGATATGTTTTCACTAATCAACTCATTCGTAGCTTGACTGGTAATTACTCGACATTACTCTTTATATTTGCTTTCCCTAACATTATGGATATGGTTCTATGTATTAGATAAGTATTCTAAAAATGTGTATATGAGTTTAATTATTTATTTAAGCTCTTTAGGAATGTTTTTATATTCTTTATCAAATATTCGCCAAGGATTAGCAGTTGCATTTGGTTTTTAGGATTTTTATTTTTATCAGAAGAAAAAGAAAAATAAGAGGGATTCTTTTTGTATTATTAGCGCCACTATTTCATACTTCAGGAATTATTTTGTATTCTATTGATTTTTATTAGAAAAATAAGACTAAATGTGAAATATTATCCAGCTATTATATTAGGTTTTATAGCTTTTATTTCATTTGTAAAATTAATTACGATTGCTATCATTAAATATTTTCCACAATATAATTCTTATTTAGAATCATCCTGGTTTTTAGATAGTAACAATGGGCTCTATTACTAACAATTTTATATGTATTCGTTTTTATAATTGGAGAGATAATTTTAAATAAGCAAACCTTAACAACGGTAGAAGAATCCATTAGAACGTTATTTTTTTAGTTTATCTAGTATTAACAGCTATGACGTTGCAAACAAGTCTTATTGGTCGATTTGCGCATTACTTTTCCCCATTTGTAGCATTGTATATTCCAATGGTGTTATCTAAAGTTTCACAAAGAAAAAATAAAATGGATTTTTGTTTTATGGGATTATTTTAGTTTATTTGATGATGCTTTTTAGTACTGATTTATTATAAAACAGACTGGTATCATATAGTTCCTTACCGTTCTGTTATTACAGATTGGTTGATAGAAATTAGATAGAGGTGTAGGTATGGAGTTTTCCGTTTTAGTAACTGTTTATAAGAAAGAAGTCCCTGAGAAATTTAAGAAAAAATGTTTATTAAGTTCTTATAAACAGACTTTAAAAACCAAAAAGAAATTATTTTTAGTTTGTGATGGGGAATTAACAGAAGCATTAAATGAAGAAATTGAGAGATTAGAAATTCCTATTTTATCGGTTTATCATTTGCCTGAAAATTTAGGTTCAGGGCCAACGTCTCGTTTTGGAGTAAATCGCTGTCAAAACGGATTTCATTGCTCGAATCGATAGTGATGATTATTGTGTGGAAACACGATTTGAAAAGCAAATAAACGCTTTTAAGAATAATCCTAATTTGATTATGGTTGGTTCCAATATTTTAGAAAAAGAATACAGAATTTATCGCGTTAAAGAAAGTACCAGAAACAAGTGCAGAAATTGACAATATTCAAAAATGCGAAATCTGTTTAATAATCCTTCTAGTATGATGAAAAACAGTACGTTTTAAAAATCTGGAACTATCGGGAATTTCGTTATTTAGAAGACTACGATTTGACGATGAGATTATTACATGATAATCCGACTAAAGATTTTTATAATATTCAAGAACCTTTAGTAGTGATGCAAACAAATGATTCTAGTTATTTACGAAGAGGCGGTTTATTGTACGTGAAGACAGATTTTATTCTGCAGTTAGATTTTTATCGTAGAGGGATATAAATTTGTTGGAATTGGTGAGAAATCTTTTTCTTCAGCAATGTTGTACGAATTTTGCCTAATAAGGTTCGAAAAATGGATTTACAAGAAAAATGAGAGATGAAGTAGAAAAATTCCAACTATTAAATAATATTTCCAGATAAGATTGAGGTGAATTAGAAGAAATGAGAAGAGTTATTACATATGGGACATTTGACTTACTACACTATGGTCATATTAATCTATTAAAAACGTGCAAAAAGCATTAGGAGATTATTTAATTGTTGGATTATCTACGAATGAATTTAATCAGAAAGAAAAATAAAGACTGTTATTTTGACTATGATAAGAGAAAGTCTCTTTTAGAGGCAATTAGATATGTGGACCTTGTCATACCAGAGGAAAATTGGGAACAAAAAGTTTCTGATATCGAGAAATATCATGCGGATGTGTTTGTAATTGGAGATGACTGAAAGGAAAGTTTGATCATTTAGAAGACTTAGGAGTCGAAGTTGTTTATTTGCCAAGAACGGAAGAAGTTTCCACTCTAAAATAAAAAGACTTAAATCAAGGGTGATGGGATGAAATATCATGTTTTTCCATGTAACAGGTGGAGTACGAAATACGATGAGCGGGGTACAAAGTTTTATAAAAACCACATTCAAGAAGACGATTCTGAGTTTAACTATATAGTTGAGGGAATCTAATGGCGAGCCTTATTTTCCTTTTTAATCAATATTTAGATGAAATCGAACGAATCGTATTTCCAGATTTGAAGATTACTAAAATGTTTCAATATGCAAGGGAATGTAAAAAGTTTTATGAAAAATAACTCAATTGATATTTTTGCATGTTCATAATCCTATACCGCTTTTTATACATAATTACTATGCTCGAAAAAATGGTGTGCGTGTCAGAATTTATCATAATCATAGTAGTCAGTTTTCTGACCATTGGTTGAAAAAGCATTCGAAATCGATTTTTAGTGTTTTTAGCATTAAAAATGCGACGCATCGTATTTCATGTGGTCAATTAGCTGGGGAAAAATTTTTGAAAGCAGTTGTTTCAAATTGTTCCAAATGCTATTCAAATTGAGAAATTTAAATTTTTCAACGGACTATAGAAATGAGATACGAGAGGAGTTTTGTATTCCCAACCATCAAAAGTAGTTGGAATGGTCGGGATTATAAATCCGTTTAAAAACCAAAAATTTTTAATTGAAATTGCAAAACTGATACCGAAGTTACTTTTCTTTGTTGGAGAAGGTCCAGACCGTTTAATATTAGAAGAACAATGTAAAGAATTAGGAATGTTATTTTTCAGGATCTAGAAATGATGTACATAAGTTTTATTCCGCTTTTTGATATTTTTGCATTTCCATCCCTTTATGAAGGGTTTCCAATGGTGTTAGTTGAGGCACAATGCTCTGGAGTCAATATTATTATGAATGAAACGATTGATTATACAACGCAACTGAATCAAAATCTTTGTACAGCTTTACCTTTTAAAGAAAGAAGCATGGATGAATTCTATTGAAAAAGCAGCAGTTTTAAATCAAAGCCGTCCGTTAGAGGAAGCGTTAAAACCGTTCAATATTGATGAAAATAGAGAATATTTGAAAACAATTTATAAGCAAGGCATGGAGAAATAATATGAATCAGTATTTCAAAACACTTATGTTTAACCTTAAATCAATCACGTCAAAAATGAATACGATGATTCCAAAGAAGAACAATAGAATTGTTTTATATTCCAATTGGGGATTCAGAGATAATCTTAGAACACTCTATCAATATTTGGTCGATAATGGCTACCAAGAAGAATATGACATTATTTGTGCGTCAAATGATTTTTATCATCTTGAAAAAGATAAGAACGTGAAGTATGTTTCGATTTATCGAGGACTTTATTATTTTTTAACGTCTCAAATACTTTTTCTATTCATTTGGTAAATATCCGATTAAGCCTGCTCCAAAACCAGATGGTCGTTAACCTTTGGCATGGAATGCCTTTGAAAAGAATCAGGGAATCTTGAAGAGGGGCTAGAGAATGTTGATTATAACTTTTTACAAAATTGGTATCGTCTTCGGATTTCTTTACTCCAATTATGAAAGCAGCCTTTCATGCAACTGATGAACAAATGTTATTGGTTGGAAATATTCGAAATGATGAGCTTTTTAAAAAGAAAAAAAGAGAAAAATATTATTTGGATGCCAACTTACAGAAATTCCAACAATTATCATGATAGTCAGGAAGCATTGATTTTTTTCACTTGAAGAAGAGGATTTCTCCAAAATACAACAATTATTATCGAAACATGATTATCAATTATATATTAAATTACATCCATTAGAAGAATCTCGACTTCAACTACAAATGAATTTCTCCAATATTCATCTATTAACAGAAGAAATTCTTAGTGAACAATATGACACTTTATATACCTTTTTAGGAACTACTAGTGCATTAATTACCGATTACTCTTCAGTATTTTTAGATTACTATTTATTAAATAGACCCGTTGCATTTACCATTAATGATTATGAAGAATATAAAGAAAAACGAGGCTTTGTATTTGAAGATGTTAAGAATCTTATGGTGGGCAGTGTCATTAGTAGTTCAAACGACTTATTACAGTTCCTAGAGAGTGTTATGAAATCTGAAGATAGTTACATTGAAGAAAGAAAAAGAAGTAAATGATAAAGTCAATGCCATTCAAAAAGACTTTACTAAAGACCCTTTTTGAATGAAATTGGATTAAAGAAAAAGGTTAGGATAAAAATGATTAGCGTAATTATTCCCTGTTTATAATGTAGAGAATTATTTAGAAGAATGCTTAAAGAGTATTCAAAGTCAAACATACACCAATATTGAAGTTATATTAGTCAATGACGGGTCTACGGATAACTCTAAACACATTTGTGAACATTATTGTCAAGAGGATCGTCGTTTTTAATTAATCAAGAAAATCAAGGATTAAGTGCTGCAAGAAATAAAGGGTAGAAATATCAACTGGAGAGTATATTGTATTTGTAGATAGCGATGATATTATTAAAAACAAACTATTTAGAAAAAGTTAATGCAATACATGACTGAGGATGTAGATATTGTAGAGTGTATATTTACAGTAAAGAAAATGGAATTTTTGGATGAAAATATTGAGACAACAACCATTATTTTTGAAGGAGATTCAAATGAGGCAGTTAAGTTTTTCCCTGCATCATACTTAAAATGTTAATGCAGTTACTAAACTGTACAGAAGAGAGATTGTTGAAGCAGTTCCATATATAGAAGGTGTATTTTTATGAAGATGTTTATAGTGGAATAGGGATGTTAAAAATATATTCGAAAAATGATTAAAATTGACTATGTAGGATATTATTATCGAGTACGTTCAGGTAGTATAATGCACCGAGAATTTTCACCAAAAATCTAGATATATTTACTGTTTGTGATAAATTAATAGAATTATATGCTGATAGAGAAGACCTTCTTCCTTATGTTGGTAGTTTTTAGTTCATTTGGCTACGATGCATTATCATGCTTATGTAAAAAGGGAATCCTATAGAGAATTCTATAATCAAAAATTAGCTGAGTATGTAACATTAACAAAGAAAAATCCAGAGTTAGCTAGAGCATCACGTTTGATTAAGCTCTATAACTTTTGCCCCAAATATTATAATTCAATTGTATTCCCAATCTATTATGCAATTTGGAAATTCAAAAATGGCATTAAAGAAGTAAAAGGTAGATGAATAAAAATAATTGAGAAGGAAATTATTTTTATGATTAGTGTAATTGTACCCGTTTATAATGTGGAAGAATACCTAGAAGAATGTCTAGAAAGTATTCAATATCAAACTTATACAGATATTGAAGTCATCTTAGTAAACGATGGTTCAACGGACAGCTCAAAAAGAGATTTGCGAACGATTTTGCCAGGCAGATAGTCGCTTTAGATTGATTAATCAAGAAAAATAAAGGTCAAAGTGCAGCCAGAAATCGTGGGGTTTAAGAATCCATTAGCGAATACCCTCATGTTTGTCGATAGTGATGATGTTATCAATAAAAAAACGTGTTAGAAGTACTACTTCCTTACATGAAGACGAATGTAGATATCAGAATGTAGAATGACAAGAAATAAAGAAGAGTTCTATCTTAATAAGATTTCTACAATTGTATTCGAAGGAAACGCTAAAGAAGCAATTCTTAATTGTATTGAGTTTTAAAGAAGTGAAGTTTTTGTCCCGTTACAAAAATTATATACAAGAGAAATTGTTGAAAAGATTCCATTTTTAGAAGGATATATTTATGAAGATGTCTTTACAGGAATTAATTATCTAAAACATATTCGAAAATAGTAGTTATTGATTATATTGGTTATTATTACCGTGTTCATGCAAATAGTACTATGACGAAAATCTTTAATGAAAAAGATTTAGATATTTTTAAAGTGGGAAATCAGTTAATAGATTCTTTTTAAAGATGATGAAAAATATGCTTCCGTACATTGGTTATTTTATGTTTTATCTTGGTCATGGACACTATTTAAAAGATGGGATTAATACGAAGAGTCCGTATGTTGATTTATATGAAGATTTTATTCAAAAACGCTGCTTTATAGCAAAGCAATCCAAGGAAGTTGTCCAGAAATATCGTTTATTGAGACTGTACTTTATTTGCTCCAAAATATTATACAACTTTTACTCATCCTATTTATATAGGTTTGCAAAAGAGATGGATTGTTGCTAAAAAGTAATGAATCATCTAAACGATAAATTACATATAAGAAAAATTGAGTATTTAAATAAGTAGGATAATACAATAAATTTAAAAAGGAAATGTTAGAAAGAATATGATTAGTATAATAGTTCCAGTTTATAATGTAGAAAATTATCTGGAAGAATGTTTAGAGAGTATAAAAATCAAACGTATACAGATATCGAAGTAATATTAGTTAACGATGGATCTACTGACAACTCAAAAAGAAATTTGTGAGGAATATTGTAAGAAAGATACTCGTTTTCATTTAATGAATCAGGAAAACCAAGGACAGAGTATTGCAAGAAATAGAGGCCTTGCTGAGTCTACAGGAGAATTCATTGTTTTTATTGATAGTGACGATATAGTAAAGTTTGATTTGTTGGCGCAATTAAAAGAAGCATATGTCTGATGGAATTGATATTGTAGAATGTAATAGAACTGAAGATATTCATTGTTTAAATTCCGAAGAAAAAGTAATTGATGTTAAAGAATTGATTCAAATGAAGCGTTATATGAATGTTTTAATCATGGAGTAAGTTGGAGCCCAGTCGCAAAACTTTTATCGTCGTGAAATAGTGGAGAAAGTTCCGTTTTTAGAAAATTTAATTTATGAAGATTTTTATACTGGAATCGTCTCTTTAAAGTATATTCAAAAAATGAGAAAAATTGACTATATTGGTTATTATTATCGATATCATACTTCTAGTACAATGAATCAGAACTATTCAGAAAAGAATCTTGATATTTTTAAGGTTGGCGAAAAATTATTAGAGGAATTTAGAGAAGATAATTGGTTACCTTATGTTGGGAATATGTTATTTTTAGTCGGTATTGGTCATTTTAAAAAGTATCGTATAAGAATTGGACATCCCTACTATCAGTTATATATTGATGCAATTCATAAATATGCTGAAACAGCTAAGGAATCATCGGATATTTTCAATTGAGTAAATTATTAAGATGGTATAGTTACTCACCAAAATATTTTTTTAGTTTATATTATCCTTTGTATTTAAGATATTTAGACATTAGAAAATGGAAAATTTAATAGGAGGCTATTTATGATTAGTGTCATTGTACCTGTTTATAATGTTGAAGAGTATTTAGAAGAATGTCTAGATAGTATTCAATCTCAAACTTATAAAAATATAGAAGTAATATTAGTCAATGATGGATCAACAGATGCTTCAAAAGAAATTTGTGAGAAATATTGTAAGCAGGACAGTCGTTTTTATTTAATCAATCAAGAAAAATAAAGGATTAAGTGGTGCAAGAAACCGTGGTATGAGCGAATCTTAAGGTGAATTCATCACTTTTTGTAGACAGTGATGATGTTCTTGAAAGAAGATATGTTTGAACAATTGATAAAAACAGGTTACTTCAGATGATATTGATATTATAGAGTGTTGGTATACGAATGATCAAAAAGAATTAGCAATCCCTTCACCAGAAAAAGTAAAAATTATTTTTCAAGGGAATACTAAAGAGGCTTTAGTTTCTTTTATGTAGAGATAATATTGTTCGTTTGAATGCAGTTGCTAAATTATTTCGAAGAGAAGTAATTCTCAATTTTCCATTTTTAGAAGGTTTATTTTATGAAGATGTTTATGGAGGAATGGGAATCTTAAAAACAGATTCGTAGAATGGTGAAAAATCGATTATATAGGATATTATTACCGTGTACGACAAGGTAGTATTATGAATCGAGAATTTAATTTGAAAAATTTAGATTTATTTACAATATGTGATAAAGTCGAACAATTATATGAAGGAGATATAGAGCTACTTCCATACATTCATCGTCGCTTGTTCCATTTAGTCTTGATGCACGTTGTCGATTATCATATATTCGAGGGAAATCGATATCAAGAGAAATATGTGGAATATTTGAATCGATACGCTAAAAAGTTCAAGCCCATCATTTTTAATGGGAGCTTATCGATTATTCCCAAAAAATATTGTCTTCTATTTCAAGAGTTGTTGGAGTGATTCAATGGAGATTTGAAAAATATATTATAAAAAGGATTATGGAAAGGAATGTAGTAGCATGAACTATTATTTAAAAGAAAATTATGCTGAAGCTAAACATGCAGGCTCTAAAGCTAGATTAGATGCTGAAAAATAATGGTAGAAGCAGGATATGCCCCTTATTTCTTAAATAATCATTCAAATGCTGTTACTTTTAACAAAAGACGATGTAATCATTCTTCAATTTCCATTATTATGGCAGTCGTTAAAAACAAATTTTAACCAGATTTTTGAAAAACAGAAAGTTCAAAGCTTATTTACTCATCCATGATATAGAATCACTTAGAAATAGAAAGATAAAGACAGTTAAAGATTTTAAATATTCTATTATTTATTTTTACAAAATAAAACGGTACTTGAAAAAAGTAGATGGTATTATTGCTCATAATAATAAGATGAAAGCAGAACTAGTGCGATTAGGAATACCAGAGGACAAGGTTGTTTCATTAGAAATCTTTGATTATGTCATTCCTCATTATGTAGAGAAGACAACTTATGAGAAGAATACAGTTATCGTTGCAGGAAATTTTGATATACGAAAAACAAATTATGCAAGACAATTACCTGGAAATCGGAATTTTTCCATTTATGGCATTAACTTTGAAGAAAAAGCATCTTCCTAAAAATGTTCATTATAAAGGTGTTTTTTTCACCTGACGAACTTCCTCATCATCTTCAAGGAGGCTTTGGTTTTAGTATGGGATGGAGATAGTCCGCATACTTGTAGTGGAATGTATGGAGAATATTTAAAGATGAATAACCCGCATAAAGCTTCTCTTTATTTAGCCTCAGGGTTTCCAATTATTGTGTGGAGCCAATCTGTTTTAGCTGATTTTGTCAGAAAGAATCAATGTGGAATTATAGTTGATTCATTATTTGAAATTTCAGAATCTTTTAGATTCTCTTTTAGAAGAAGACTATCAAGAGCTAATTAAAAAAATAGTAAAAATCGGAGAAAAATTCGTGATGGGTATTTTCTAAAAACAGCTTTAGAAAAAGTGTGAAAGGAACTTGTAGCCTATGAAACTACAAACATTACGAGAAAAAAATCATTCGATATTGTCAAATAGTAAAAATATTATGGAGTTAAGCAGACAATAGCTTATTATCTTGCGCAACAATCTGAGACAAAGTTCTATGATTTTCATAAAAAAATTCTTTTAGATTTTGTATTGAAATTACGTAAAGAAGCTCAAATAGATGAATCGAGTAATGAGAACGAAGAAGTTGATACAGAGTTTCCAAAAATCATTTGGACAATGTGGCAACAGGGAGAAGCACAAATGCCTGAAAATGGTAAAAGCTTCACTGAAGACGATCAAAAGAGTTTGCCAAAAAGAAATGGTTGTGAATGTTATTTATTAACTAATGAAAAATCTTGCTGGATTTCATTGATATTCCTGCAGATATCACCGAAAAATATGAGAACAAAAGAATTATCAGCTGCACATTTTTCAGATATTATTCGTTTTTAGTGTGTTATACCAATATGGTGGAATTTGGATGGATGCAACATTATTTGTTTCTCCTTATGCAACTTTAGAAATGTTTGAAGGAGACTTTTTACTTTGAATCATCCACCTATACACACAGATAAAATAGAACGAGCTATTGGTGATTTTAAATGGTCAGGTTTCTTTTTAGCAGGGAAAAAGGGAAACCATATTTTAAAACATATTCGGGATTTATATTTGTACTATGTCCGTAAATTCCCTAATTTTTATTCATTATCTAATGATGGATTTTATTATTTTATCTGAATATAAGTGTAATGATGAATTTAGTACATTAGTCGATGGGTTACCAATTTTAGCTTCTGCTGAGGGAGTATGGTTTTTAAGAAATCATGCGAATGATCCTTTTGATGAAAAATGAATGGAGAGAAGTGTTAAAAACACACCAATTATGAAAACAACCTATAAAATTAATAAAGAAGAGTTAATTCCAATAGTTATTTACATAAACTCTTCCATGGAGAATTAAATGAATAGAGGGAATGCATGAAAAAGTAGAACAGAATTTGCCACTTTGAATACGAGTATAGCTCTTGCTCTTCAAACCGTTTCAAGTGATTCTTGGATTTGTCAATCGAACAGTTTTTGTTAATATTCTTGGAATTACTTATTTAGGATTAAGCAATTATTTATCTAGTTTAGTATCGATTTTGTCTTTAGCAGAATTGGGAGTAGCTGGAGCTATAAGTTATGCTCTATATGCACCATTAGTGAGAGAAGAACATGGAAAAGTGAATGCATTTATGATTCTTTTTAAAAATTATATCGAATCATTGGTGTATCTATTTTTATTCTAGGAACTATATTATCTTTATTTCTTCCACATTTGATTAAGGGATTACATGATTAATCAGGAAGTCTATTGATTTATCTTTTTATTTGTATTTAATGCCGGTTCCAGTTATTTTTCTCATACAAACGAACATTGTTGTATGTTGACCAGAGAAATTATGTGATGACGTTAATTGATTTTGGATTAAATACTTTTGATGAGTATTATTACAAATCGTAGTGTTGGTGTTTACTCATAATTATATTTTCTATTTACTCATTAGTATTATTATCAATATTATTGGAAATATTCTCATGTCACTGATGGTAGATCGTCTATATGAATATTTGTATAATGAAGAAATAACTCCTATTAATCAAGAAGAAAGAGAAAAATTTATTCGCAATATTAAAGGAAATATCATCGGTAGTATTGGAGGAAACGGTTGTTTTTCAAACGGATAGTATTTTTAATGGCGAAATTTATTAGTTTAGCAACGATTGGGCTTTTATGGGAATTATACTTATGTTTTTAGGATTTGTTTCAATGATTTTAAATACGGCTATTAATTCGGTCGTTTCTTCTGTTGGAAATTTAGTTCATTCAGAAGATAAAACAGTAGAAGATAAGATACATTTTTATTTCAATTTATTGCTTTTAGTTTGATTTATTTTTGCGAGTATGGGATACTTACTATTTATTCATCCGTTTATAATGATTTGGTTGGAGAGAGTTTTTCATTTAATCGTATGATTGAAATTCTAATTGTCCTTCACTTTTTCTTAACATTTTATAGAAGACCGATTTTAGTGATGATTTCAGTGTATGGCTTAAGTTATGAACAAAAATAAAAACTATTGCAGAAATTCTATTAAATATAATTCTTTCACTGTACTTTTTAGAGGTTTTAGATTTAGGAGTAGCTGGAATATTGTTAGGGGACAATTGGTTCCACAATACCACTTGTACATGGTACGAGCCTTATAGTGTATTTAGTATGGATTGAAAGCTTCCTCAAAAAGAATATTTTTAAAAACGATGATACAACATTTTATCGTTGCTGGATTTAGTATTCTATGTATTAGTTTGTTAGAATTATTTGTGTTTTCTGCAATGGATTTCATCTGGACACTCGTTGTTAAAATTGTTCTTTATTTAGTAATGTTGTGTGTATATATCTTCATGTTTAGAAATCATGAAGGTGGAAAACAAATTATATTAATGATTCAAAAAGTATTAAAGTTAAAAATAAGGAGAAAATCAATGAAAAGAATTTTGGTCTGTGGGTTAGTTCCAGATATTGGAGGACTAGAGAAAAATTATTCTTGATTTTTTTATAATCATATAGATACATCTGAATTTGAGCTGGAATTTTCTACTACAAGGTCCTGAAGATGTTGAATTTAGTGATCATTTTAAGAATCTTTGTCGTAATCCATTAATCGTGCATAGAATTCCTAAGCTAAGACCTCATATTAAACAAGCGTTAAAAGAGTGGGATCGTTTCTTTAAAAGAAAAATGCTCATCGTTATGATATTTTATGGTCGAATCAAAAATGGATTGACTCATCTAGAATTTTTAAAAATTAGCAAAGAAATATGGAATTGAAAAAGAATTGTTCTATGGACATTGTGCTACAGCTGATAAATTTTATCGTTTGATTCATCCCATTAATCGCCTTTTTTGTTGGAAAAATATGCGACAGATTTTTTTGGGCATGGAATAGAAGCATTGAACCATTTTTATCATGGTAAAGAAAGAGAAAAAGCTTTTTAGTAATTCATAATGCGATTGAGGTAGAAAAGTTTTTTTATATGATGAAGAAAAAAGTTCAACTTCGAAAAGGAATACCATATTCCAGAAGATTGTTTTAGTTGTTGGACAAGTTTCTCGCCTATATGAAAAACAAAAAAATCAAAGTTTTTTGTGTGAAGGTTTTTTTCTGAAATCGTTAAAAAAAGAACCAAATTCTCGTTTAGTTTTTATTGGAAGAGGAGATACTGCTTTTTACAAAAATTTGGCTGAACAATATGGAGTAGCGGATAAAGTGATTTTTACGGGTTTGACAACAAATGTTGGTGAAAATGTTAAATTTACTAGATGTCTTCTTCTTTCCATCTAATTTTTGAAGGTCTCACCCATTGTACTAATTGAAGCACAAGGAATGGATTACCTGTTGTAACAGCGAGTCATTTGCCAGATGCGAAAATTTTAGAGAATTTCGACAATCGTTTATCTTTAAATGACTCACTTGAAGCATGGGCGGACAAGATTTTATCTGTTCGTCATAGTAGAGAACTGGATACAGAAAAAGTGAAGAAAAATTGATGAAGCAGGATATGAGATTGAATCCGCTACTCGGAATTTAGAGGAACTGTTTAACAATTAATGAAATGAACCAAAAAGAATATTTGTGTTGAGAATAAGCTTGCTTACGATATTGTGGGCAAGTTTTTGGTTGTTCAACCATTCCTTTTTCGTTGATGAAATAAATAAAAAGTGTATAACATTTTTGAATTGGTGCCTTTAAAATTGATAGACATTACCTTAAGAATTTATTTACTTCGGTCTAGAGATAGGTACTGAGGGCGTTCGTTGAAAAGATAGTTTACTTAGAATTTCTAAGACGAGGCTTTGATGTAGAATTGGAAAAATTTAATCATTTAGAAGATGATTTAATTGCAGCAAATACAAAAATAAAAATATTTTTTTCGCCTTTTTGCGTATTTATAAGTGAAGTGTAATTTCTAGTGAATGTCACTGGAAGATGCTTTCGAAAAATAGAGAGGGATGAAATAATATGCAAGAACGAATTGAAGGGCAAGACCAATGATGGACTTAATGGCAAAGAAGATTTTTAGCAATACGGCAATCACTGCACAATTTATACGAGACATATTTGACTTGCAAGTTGAAAGTGTAAAAATTTTAGAAAGTACTCAAATACATGACTTTTATTTGGATGAATTTCGTATTCGACCTCATATTGACGTGTTGGCAGAGTTGGATGATCACACACAAATTATTATAGAAATACAAGTAGCCTTTACTAGATTGACTTTATCAAACGTTTATGCTTATATTTATGTGAACAGGTTTCTAAAAATATGAATATGCATAAAATGGATGGCACTCAAACCTACCATCTCGCAAAAGAAATGATTCCAGTATATGCCATTGCGATTACACAGGAACGATATTTTGAAGATGATCGTATGTATCATTCTTTTTAGCTTAAGAGATGATGAATCCTACGAAGAATTAAAAGTATATTTTAAAGGAATCAAAGAAAAGCGTAACTTAATGAGTATGGCATTTTTAGAATTAGATAAATATGATCCAACTAAAATAAAACAATATAAAAAGTTCGATGGATTGAGTTTTTTTGAAATAAAACCTTATACACAAAAATCCTGAGACAATTTTTAGAAACAGCAGATATGATTATGAATCGAACTGGCTGGACGGAGGAGGAACGAACGATGTATGATGATCGAACAAGGAAGCTAGATGGCTACTATGCGCATTTGGAGTATGTGGTAGAAGAAAAACAACTAGCAAGAATGGAAGGGATAGAAAAAGGTAGAATAGAAGGCAGAGCTGAAAGGTGCGATCATAACCATTGTAGGTTTGATAAAAGATGGTATTCTCACAATCGAAAATGGAGCTAAGCGATTAAACATGTCAGAATCAGAATTGACTGCGTACTTATCGTAGGAGGAACAAGTAATGTATGATGATCGAACAAGGAAGCTAGATGGCTACTATGCGCATTTGGAGTATGTGGCAGAAGAAAAACAACTAGCAAGAATGGAAGGGATAGAAAAGGAATAGAAAAAGGTAGAATAGAAGGCAGAGCTGAAGGTGCGATCACAACCATTGTAGGTTTGATAAAAGATGGTATTCTCACAATCGAAAAATGGAGCTAAGCGATTAAACATGTCAGAATCAGAATTGACTGCGTACTTATCGTAGGAGGAACAAGTAATGTATGATGATCGAACAAGGAAGCTAGATGGCTACTATGCGCATTTGGAGTATGTAGTAGAAGAAAACAACTGGCAAGAATGGAAGGGATAGAAGAAGGTGCGATCACAACCATTGTAGGTTTGATAAAAGATGGTATTCTCACAATTGAAACCGGAGCCAAGAGATTAAATATGTCAGAATCAGAATTGACTGCGTACTTATCATAAAATAACTCAAAAAGTGAAAAATACGTTTAAAAATATAAAATACGAGAAGAAAAAAATTTTTTTAGGTGAAAGTATCCAGTAAGCTAGATACAGACAAAATTCGAGACCAAGGATCGAATTTTTAGCCATGAGACCTGCAAGGGCTGCTGGCGACCCTCACATACAAAAAACTTTTTTTCTTCTTGTATTTTATTACGTATTAGTTGCAAGTTTGTAGAAGATTAGGTACACTGTCATTTGTATATGAATGAAAAGGAGTTAAGGAATGAAAGAGTGGAAACAAGCATTTAAATTATCATTACTAATTTTCTTTGGCTATTTATTTTTAGGAATTGCATTTGCCATTTTAATGGTTCAAGATGGTTACCAGGTTGGTGGGCAATCTAGTATTTTTATGTATGCAGGCTCAATGCAATTTGCCATTGTCAGTTTTATGAATGCCGGTTTAGGACTTGGAATGATTACATTATGACATTACTCATTAATGCACGTATGATGTTTTATGGAATTAGTTTTTATTGAATTATTTAAGCGATTAGGTGGAAGGCTTTTTTATTTAATCTTCGCCTTATCCGATGAAACATTTTTCAGTTATGGTGGGGATGAAGCAAGAGGAAGAGGGAACTTATTCTGATATTGTTCATGTGTATCTTGCGTTTTTAAATCATGTGTACTGGGTATTCGGGACAATGGTTGGTGTTATCGTTGGAAACTTTATTCCTTTTCTGCAAAAGGAATTGATTTTTCAATGACGGCATTATTCGTGTTAATTGTTGTGAATCAAATCATGCAAAGTGATCGTTATTATCCATTTTTAATCGGTGGAAGTAGTGCTTTATTCTGGTTAATTGCAGCTGGTCCAAAATACTTTTTATTACCAAGCTAGCTTGTACAGTTATTTTATTAATGCTTATTTTTGAAAAGAAGTGATGAAACATAAATTGAAGGAGGAAGTATCAAAATGACACCAATGATGATGCTACGATGGTAGCAACGATTGTGACATTCGGATTGAGATTATTCCCTTTATGTCATGTTCCGTCATCATGATGCATTACTCCGGAGATTACAATTTATTGCGCAAGTATTGCCTAAAGCAATTATGACGACATTAGTTATTTACTGTGTCAAAGATGTAGCTTGGACACAAGCACCATTTGGGGGCAGCAGAACTCATTAGTATTGCTTTGTGTAGTAGTTTTACACTGGTGGAAACAAAAATACTTTTTATTAAGCATCTTTTGTTCCAACGATGATATATATGATTTTAATTCAAGTAGTATTTTGCTTAAATGTAAAAGTAATGAAAGCTCCTAAAGTCTTTATAAGGCTTTTAGGAGTTTTTGCATTCTATTC
>BNJS01001661.1_pt1 | contig 19788 bp, 28 predicted proteins | sample 8540461 | NCBI WGS metagenome assembly BNJS01 (sample SAMD00202454, study PRJDB9452) | human saliva metagenome | isolation source: human saliva | place: Japan | reverse complement strand
TACAATTGGAGAAAGCATAGTCATAACCACCCGTGAAAACGGGTGGCTTGTACACCGGCTATAAGCCGTTTCTCTCCAGCGGCGTCTAAAGACGCTCGCTGAACTTCGTTCAGGTCGTGCTATATTACTTGACTAATGCCCGTCACAACGGGCTTTTACCTTGTTCTAAATCCGCCATCAGAAAACGGATCTTCATATTCTTTTATACTCAGCTTATCGAGTGCAATGTCATTCTTTTCCTGCTCGCGAATATATTTAGCTACGATCTTTTCGTCTAGTCCAACGGTACTTACATAGTATCCCCTAGCCCAGAACTTTCGATTTCCATACTTATATTTTAAATTAGCGTGCTTATCAAATATCATCAATGCACTTTTACTCTTGAGATACCCCATAAAATCGGAAATCGAAAGTTTGGGAGGTATCAGTACAAGCAGGTGTACATGGTCTGGCATCATATGACCTTCGATAATCTCCACGCCACGACAACAGCATAGATGTTTAATAATATCTATCAAATCCGACCTGACTTTGTAATATATCGCCTTACGGCGATACTTAGGTGTAAAAACTATATGATATTTGCACATCCATTTGGTATGTGATAAACTGTAACTGGTTTTAGCCATTTATTTTTCCTCCTTTATCTAACCTGAACAATTAGATTATACTTGGAAAAATAAATGGAAGCTAGAAGCCTTGTCAGCCACCAGCATAGCTGGTGGTTTTCTTGTTTTTCTCTACGAGAAAAACTGGCTTGAAGCCATAATAGAAAAACCGTAACTCGCTTGGAGTTTACGGTTTTTTAGATCCTAGGAAAACCTAGGTACTATTATTGAATCAAGGCAACGCTTGAAACTTTACCATCCGCACCTGTTGTAATTTGGATGATTTTTCCTCCACCGATTTTGGCATTATACTTGCCATCATCAAGGGTGTAAGAGTAGCCTCTGATAGAATAGTTTTCTTTCTTTCCATCTGCAGTTTCTACTGTGAATTGCCCTCCTGATGAAACCGTAATCGTTTCGCCATTCGCTCCCTTCCAGTTACCTGCTGCAGCTGAGAAGTCACCATCCACCATGGTTAAAACTCCCTTGTAGCGTTTGTTGTGTTCTGCCTGCTTATCTTGAAGTTTGCGGTCAGTTGTTGGATCATAGTTTGACTGGTTAGACTGGGCTTGAGAACCTTGCTGAGTTGAAGGTGCCTGAGATGGGGCTTGTTGACTAGGAGCTGCTTGTTCTTGTCTTGATTCAGGTGCTGGTTTCGCTTGTGACTGATCTGCCGTTGTAGAAGACTGACCAGAAGATGCCTGAGCCTTTTCAGATGAAGCTGAGCTTGAAGATTTTTGTGTCTTGCTTTCTTTGCTAGAAGAAGCTGCTTTAGAACTTGATGATTGACTTGTCTTGGCAGAGCTGCTGGTTTGAGTGGTTTCGTTTTTATTTCCACAAGCTCCTAGTAGCAAGGTAGAAGCCAATACAGTCGCTGCCATCAATTTGATATAGGTTTTCTTTTTCATTTTTCTACTCCTTTGTAACATTTTTGAAATGTTAAGAAATCTTTTTGTAATATAATTGTAACATTAGGCTTTGAATCTGTCAACTATTTAGAGAAACTATTTTAAAAATTATTATCTCTACTATTTCTATTCGTAATTGAAACGAAAAAAATAGAAAAAAATTTCCTAGATTAGAGTCATATTTTTTTACATCGTCCTTATATAATCGCTTGCATTGTTCTATAATAAAAAAACAGTCTCAACAGCAAAAACAATCTAATAATTGGCTCTATAATATTTGTAGTGGGTAAATCCCCTATGGATATTATGGAGCCTATTTTGTTGTAGAAAAAAAGTCCCATATGATCTATAATGAAAAGCGACAAAACAACTCATTAGAAAGATTCATATGGAACAATTACATTTTATCACAAAATTACTAGACATTAAAGACCCTAATATCCAAATTATAGATATCATCAATAAGGATACCCACAAAGAAATCATCGCTAAACTGAACTACGACGCCCCATCTTGTCCTGATTGTGGAAGCCAAATGAAGAAATATGATTTTCAAAAACCATCGAAAATTCCTTACCTTGAAACGACTGGTATGCCTACTAGAATTCTCCTGAAAAAGCGTCGTTTTAAGTGCTATCAGTGCTTGAAAATGATGGTAGCTGAGACTTCCCTCGTCCAGAAGAATCACCAAATCCCTCGTATCATCAACCAAAAAATTGCTCAAAAGTTGATTGAAAAAACTTCTATAACCGACATTGCTCATCAGCTTTACATCTCAACTTCAACTGTCATTCGTAAGCTCAATGACTTCCGTTTTGAGCATGATTTTTCGCGTCTTCCTGAGATTATGTCTTGGGACGAGTACACCTTTACCAAGGGAAAGATGAGCTTCATTGCACAAGATTTTGAAAAACTCAATATCATCACTGTTCTTGAGGGAAGAACACAAGCTGTCATCAGGAATCACTTTCTTCGCTACGATAGAGCTATTCGATGTCAGGTGAAAATCATTACTATGGATATGTTTAGTCCTTATTATGCCTTGGCTAACCAGCTTTTTCCGTGTGCTAAAATCGTTCTAGATCGTTTCCATATTATCCAACATTTAAGCCGTGCTACAAGTCGTATGCGTGTCCAAATCATGAATCAGTTTCATCGAAAGTCTCATGAATACAAGGCTATCAAGCGATACTGGAAACTCATTCAACAGGATAGCCGTAAACTTAGCGATAAACGTTTATCGCCCTACTTTTCGCATGCACTTAACCAATAAAGAAATTCTAGACAAGCTTTTGAGCTATTCAGAAGACTTGAAACACCACTATAATCTCTATCAGCTCTTGCTTTTCCACTTTCAGAATAAAGAGACTGAAAAATTTTTCGGAATCATTGAGGACAATCTGAAGCAGCTTCATCCTCTTTTTCAGACTGTATTTAAGACATTTCTCAAAGACAAAGAAAAAATCGTCAATGCCCTTCAGTTACCCTATTCCAACGCAAAATTAGAAGCGACGAATAATCTCATCAAACTTATCAAGCGAAATGCTTTTGGTTTTCGGAACTTTGAAAACTTTAAGAAACGAATTTTTATCGCTCTGAATATAAAAATGGAGAGAACGACGATCGTCCTCTCCAGATGTTAGCTTTTTTCAACCCACTACAGTTGACAAAGAGCCTAATAATTATAAATAAAGAGGTCGGGAACTTTTCCCGACCTCTTTATTTCAATCGATAGGTTTTTCTTGGTTTCTTTTTAGGAACTCGTTTGAGCCCGACTTCTTCTACATATTCTCCGTATTTTACGAGAAAAGTTATTGCTGACGATTGGGACGACCGGGGTTGATGAGATTGACCAGTTCAGTCCCTTCATAGACAGTGAACTCCTCCTCCAGCAGATAGAGGAAGGTCGGATTCCAGTCGAGACGGCCTTGGATTCGTTTGATGGATTCTTGGATAATGGCATAATGGTCAAAAGCGAAGGCTTGCTCCTCCAACTCTACTCCCTCTAGGTAGCATTTGCCCGTCTGAAAATCGACATCTACGAAAACGACATCCTTAGCATCGTCTCCTGCTTGAACAAGTTCTAATGCACGACTAGGCAGATAAACCAAGTGGGCAATGGTCACTGTCCAGCCCCGTGGGTCACGGCCGGGGGTCGATACGGTCATCAATTGCTCGATTTTTTCCAAAGGAAGATCGAGATTGACTTCTTCTCTCACCTCACGCTGACAGGCATGTGCAGCATCTTCTCCCTTGTCCATAAAGCCTCCAACCAGAGCCAAACAATTTTGATAAGGGTGAGCCTTGCGACGGATCAACAAGAGCTTGATTTTTCCTTCGACAAAGCAGTAGGCTACCATATCCACTGTCACACTTGGTTTTTCGTATTGAGGGAGTTCCTGCTTGTAGTACCAATCCAAAAATTCCTCCTGACTGGCATGAATTTCAAAATATTCTTTTTCCGTCATCCCTGCTGGAATCATCGTGTCCGTCATTTTATGCCTCCTTACGAACTGCCTTGGTCCATTGGTACCAACCTACTAGACTATTGAGTGTGTAAACCCAGTACATCCCTTGGATGTGGATATTTTCACCCCACCAGAGGTAGATACTAAAGAGATTGGTTGCAATCCAGAAAATCCATTGCTCACGGTAGAGACGTGTCATCAAGAGCTGACCTACACCATTGGTCGCATCGGTTACACTATCACGGAAAGGGCGAGCGCTATGAATACTTTGGTAAGCCAAGCCCATACCAATCCAAATGATAGCAGTCAAAGCCAAGTACTTGAGCCAGTCAAGCACAGATAATTTCTTAGCTTCAAAGTGAGATTCTTCTACTTTTCCTTGATCATTGATACGGTTGGACAGCCAAGCATAGAGGCCAATCGGCTGCATGACAAAGAAGTAAACGGTTGTCAAGACTTCTCCATAAAAAGTCGCGTTCATGGCCAAAACCAAATAGATAGCTGAGTTGATGGCCCCAAAGAGATAATTGCTTGCACGCCCTTCTGCTACCAAGATAACACAGACAATCCCAGTCCAAGATGCCAACAAGCTCATCCAGTCATGACTTTCTGTATTTTGCGTGAATTCCAAGATCAAGGGAACACTTGACAGGACGATGAGATACAACCACTGGAAGAGGCTACGGCCGACAAAGAGATCTTTCCAGAGCAGGTTCATGATTCCTGCAAAACCGATCTTGCGGGCTTCCGCATGGACATTTTTAAAGTTTTCGATAAATTGTGTGATTTTTTCAGTTAATTTTTTCATAATTTTCTCCTAATCTGCTTGGTAAATGGCATCAATAGCCACTTTTGCTGCTTCATAATGCCTAGGTAATCCTCAGCTAGATAAACTAGTGGAATGGTGGTTAAATATCGCTCTCTCATCTGGTCCAAATGCTGGGAAAAACTATGACGAATATGGTCTTCTGCCATGGTCATATCTCTAAATCCGTCATTGACATAGGAGCCGACAGGTTGCACAAAGAGAATCAAGTCCCATTTTTCCTTAGCCAAAATCGAGGCAAAGAGATTATCAAAAGTCTCTCCCGATAAGTCCCCTTGATCCTCAGTCTCCATGTAATAATCATAGTAGCCCTTGGTTACTAAGGAGTTGGTGTCTGCTATCACTAGGCCTCGATTGGCATTGCTATCGATTAACTTAGAGGTCTGGTCATACTGCCCCAACAGGAGATAATAGTAATCCTTTGGAGTCAATTCATCGTCGCGGACATTGTTTTTGATCTGGTACTCACGTGCGTATTCCAGACTGACGGGTGCATCGTAATACCTAGCCAAATCCTTGGCTAGAGTGGTCTTCCCATTGCTGGCACTTCCCATAATCAACACTTTCTTTGTAAACTGACGTCGGAAGGGTTGAGCAATATATTTCCAATATTTGCTTGGATTTTCTCGAATCATAGTCGCTGAGATACCAAACTTTCTTTCTTGCAAGACAGTCTCAAAGCCACGATTAGATAATTCTTGCTGGTAGTCTGCTTCTCCCACAAAGAAAGATTAGTTCTTGCTGGGTTTCATCATAGGAAATCTCTGCTAACATTTGGTTCAACCACTCCTGCCAGCCCATAGGGTAACGGGGAAGATTGGTTTCATCTAACTTGCAGACAGAGGTCAACTCGTCATCACGAAAAGGCCTCTCGGATATAGCGAAATCTTTTTTGAAGCGTTAAGCCTACCTGCTCCCCTCGGTCTCCCTCATAGCCTGAAACGACAACCCAGACCTGGTCACACTGCCGCTTGGCTCGCTGGATCAGATCGATATGACCTTGATGAAGCGGAGCAAAGGTTCCAAATACCACTGCTGTTTTCTTTTTCATAAACGCTATATACCTTTTTATGGTTTTTGATATTTTTGTTATCTATGTTTTTATTATAAACTATATTTTTGTTTTGTCAATAGTTTTTTATCATTTTTTATAAAAAGATTAGCAAAAAAAGAATCAAGATTGCTCCTGATTCTCCATTTTTATGCAATATCAAATTTTAACTGGCCTGCTTTGACACCAATCTTAAGTGTACTGCCTGCCACTAATTCTCCCTTGAGAAGAAGTTCTGCTAACTTGTCTTCCACTTCTGTTTGCAGGGTTCTGCGAAGTGGACGAGCTCCCATCTCTGGGTCATATCCTTGATTTGCCAATAATTTCAGTGCGGAAGCTTGTAATTTCAAGTCAATGCCTTTTTCAGCCAAACTTGCCACTAAAGGTTTAACCATAATCTTCACCACTTCCTGCATATGGTCGCTAGACAGGCTATGGAAGACCACCTTTTCATCAATACGGTTGATAAACTCAGGTCTATAAGCCTTTTTCAACTCTTCAAACATGCGTTTTTCCATATTTTCCTGGTCAAAACGAATGTCCTTGGCCCCAAAACCAACAGTCTTATCATCACGAAGGGCTGTCGCACCAAGGTTTGACGTCATGATGATAATGGTATTTGAAAAGTCAACCTTGCGTCCCTTGCTATCGGTCAAGACACCGTCATCCAAGACCTGCAAGAGAACATTAAAGATGTCTGGGTGGGCCTTCTCTACCTCGTCAAAGAGGAGAACAGAGTATGGTTTGTTGCGAACCTTCTCGGTCAACTCCCCACCTTCTTCATAACCCACATAACCCGGAGGAGCTCCATTGAGACGGCTGGCTGCGAATTTCTCCATATACTCACTCATATCAAAGCGGATAAGGGCTGATTCGTCGTCAAAAAGAACTTCTGCCAGAGCCTTGGCCAATTCAGTCTTCCCGACACCTGTAGGTCCTAGGAACATAAAGGAACCAATCGGACGCTTGTGACTGCGAATCCCTGACTGATTGCGGCGAATGGCACGGCTAATGCTTGAAACAGCTTGATCTTGACCGATGACACGTTTGTGCAGTTCAGCTTCCAAAGTTCAGGTATTTCTTAGCATCAGTCTGAGTCAGTTTTTGAACTGGAATACCTGACAAGCGACTCAAGGTGGTCAAAATATCAGACTCTGTCACCAAGTCTTTATAGACAGGCACTTCCTCTTCTTTTGCGATTAGCTGGGCTGCCTGTTTCCACTTACCATCCATCAAGGGCCTTGTCAGCTGGACTCAAACCTGAATCGTCTGCTTTTACATGCTTTAGCCTTATTTTGCACTGTTGCTGCTGCTTCATCTAAGAGGTCGATAGCAGAGTCTGGCAAGTGACGACTAGTCAAGTAACGATGCGCCATCTTGACGGCTGTTTCAACCGCTTCATCTGTGATTTGCACACGGTGATGTTTCTCATAAGTCGCCTTCAAACCTTGCAAAATGGTCATGCTGTCTGCAACACTTGGCTCTTCAATCGTAACTTTGGCGAAACGACGAGAAAGAGCTGCGTCTTTTTCGATGTGTTTTTGATATTCTTCCTGAGTGGTCGCACCAACTGTTCTCAAAGTTCCACGCGCCAAGGCTGGCTTCAAGATATTAGCCGCATCCAGAGTTGAGTCAATCCCACTACCAGAACCCATGATAGTGTGAAGTTCATCGATAAAGAGGATGACTTGGCCATCTTCTTCAATATCCTTGATGATATTGTTCATGCGTTCTTCAAAGTCACCACGGAAGCGTGTCCCTGCAACGACATTCATCAAATCAAGCTCCAACACGCGCATCTTAGCCATTTCTGCAGGTACATCACCACTAGCAATACGCTGGGCGAGACCAAGCGCCAGAGCAGTTTTCCCGACACCCGCATCTCCAACCAAGACAGGATTATTCTTGGTTTTCCGACTCAAAATTTGAATCATACGTGAGATTTCTTTGTCCCGACCGATGACTGGTTCTAACTTGCCAGAACGAGCTTGCTCTGTCAAATCATGCGTATAGTCCTCGAGACCACCACTCGGAGTCTGGGGCATCCCCATCATATTAGCCATAGAATTTTGCTTGTCAGCTACTGTACGATGGCGTTGGCGTAAAGCTTTAAGGTCTTCACGAGTCCAACCTGCCCGTTCTTCTAAATTTCGACGAAGGGCAGCAATCTTGACCTGATCTTTCTTGTCTTCATAAGAAAAACCAGCCCTCTCCAAGATACGAGTCGCCAAGGCATTGCCATCATGCAAAATCGCATAGAGGACATGCTCTGTCCCTAGCACCTTAGCATGGACCACTGACGCCACATATTCTGCTTCATCAAAAAGAACCTGCAAACGATGAGAAAACGGCAATTCCGTAAAGGTTTCATCCTGGCTATAGTCCGTTTCAGTCAGTTCCAAAGCCACCTCTTCTAAACGGTCCATCTCATATGGATAATCATTTAAAGTCGCCCCTGCCACACTATAACTGTGATTGGACATGGCAATCAACAAGTGCCAAGACTCTAGGTAACGAGCTCCAAAATGGCCTGCAACCATGTAGGCACTTTCGATACATTCATTCAATGCTTTTGAATAGTTCATCTTACTTCCCTTTTCTATCTACCTCTTGTATGACCTGTCTTAGCATATTAGCACGAACAACTGGAGCTTCTTCTCCTAGAACGCGATCCAAAGCTACTGCCACCAGCAAATTCATCTCCTGCTTGGTCATCAATTCCTGCTCAACCAAAAGCTGCAGAATATCCTCATAAATTTCTTGACTGACCCGCTCACCAATTGAGTAAAGCAGATCCCTGAGCATTTCATGATGACTAGAAAACTCAATCCGTCCTATACGAATGTAGCCTCCGCCACCACGTTTACTTTCAACCAAGTAGCCTCTACTTTCAGTAAAGCGCGTCTTGATCACATAGTTAATCTGACTAGGAACAACCTGGAAGGTATCTGCCAACTGACTCCGTTGCAACTCCACAATTCCAGATTGATCTAAAATCGCCTTGATGTAGGCCTCAATATGATCCGATGTATTTTTAAATCTCATTACAAACCCACCTCTCTCTTTAAACCTTGACTATCTTTGACTATTATACCGAAATTTTCTCATTTTTAAAAGAAAAAGGGCGCTGGTAAAGGATAATCTTCACCAACTCCCTATTTTTCTACTTATCTAAGCCTAATTCTGCCAAGATTTGACGTTTGTAGGCAATCTTTTGGACTTCCTTGTCCTCATCTCCAGACCAATCTAGTTTAATTTCTGAAACAATCTGCCCAGGGCGATTTTTCAAGATATAGATGCGGTCGCTGAGATTGAGGGCCTCCTCGATACTATGAGTAATAATCAAAGTTGTGAGCTGCAACTGCTTGTGAATCTCAAGATACCAAGCGTGGAGTTCCATCTTGGTCATCTCATCCAAGGCGCTAAAGGCCTCGTCTAAGAGAAAGAGCTTGTGCCCGAAAAGGTAGGTTCGAAGCAAGGCTACACGCTGGCGCATCCCACCACTGAGTTCATGAGGATACTTGTCTCGTACAGCTGTCAACTGGAAGGTCGCAAGGATTTTCATCCGCGCGAGCAATAGCTTCAGCCTTATCCACTTTTTGAATCAAGAGGGGCAGAATGATATTGCCAAGCACCGTCTTGTGCTCCAAGAGCAAATCCTTTTGCAACATATAACTCACGCGCCCCTTGGGATTTTCTTCACCATCAAGGACAATTCTCCCTGACTGAACTTCTAAAATCCCAGCAATTAGATTTGAAAAGAGCGTGGTCTTACCAACACCACTTGGGCCTAGGATAGAAACCACTTCACCTGAAGTGACTTTCAGATTGATGTCCTCTAAAATCCTCTCTTGACCATAAGCATAACTGACGTGTTCTAGTCTTATTTCTGTCATTATTTCACAAATTCGTTGGTGAAGCCTTTGTCTGTCAAGTCTTCTTTAAGGATACCATTTTCTTTATCCCATTTGTAGAAGGCATTCCAGCGAGCTGCGTCAAATTGACCCCATTTTTCCTTGTCGCTTGCGTATTCTTTTGACAAGTATTTTTGAGATTCGATGACAAAGTCACGTTTTTCCTGAAGTTCAGGTGCATTCTTGATGAGGATATCTGCCGCTTCTTCTGGATGCTCCATAGCATATTGGTAACCTTTTTTGATAGCTTGGATAACTTTACGTGCTTCTTCTTTGTTATCTTTCAAGATAGTCGTTGTTTGCGATGATAACTGGTGAGTAGTAGTCAAATTCTTTGACGTAGTCTTTCAAATACATGAAGTTAGCCTCTACACCTTGAGATTTTGCAAGGATACCATCCCATCCGTAGTAGATCCATGCAGTATCAAATACTCCATTAGCAATCGGTGTGATAGAGTTTGAGTCGTTATTTGGTACTTTTTCAACCTTCTCAAAGTCCCCACCTTGTGATTCTACCAAGGTTTTCAACATAGCAAGCTCAGTTGGGTCATTCCAAGTTCCCGTATTTCTTACCAACCAAGTCTTTTTGGACTAGCTACATTGTCAGATTTACGAGAGATAATTCCTGATGTATTGTGCTCTACGATAGCTGCAACGGCAGTAATTCCTGCCCCTTTTTCCAATTTCTTCGCCATGTAGTCTTGGAAATAGACTGCAAATGGTGCCTTACCATTGATAACCAAGTCAGAAGAACTTTCTTCTGGTGGCAATTTCAAATCAACATCCACTCCAGCTTCTTTGAAATAACCTTTTTCCTTGGCAACATAAAGTCCTGTGTGGTTGGTATTTGGTGTCCAGTCTAGGATAAAGTCGATTTTCTTGAGTTCTGCTTCTTTGTTGTCCTTAGAAGCAGTTCCTTGACCACAGGCTACAAGCACAACAGCTACAAGAGCTGTTACAAGCGTTAAAAAAACACTTTCCATGTTTTTTTTTCATTTTGATTTCCTCTTTTTCTTTTTTTGAAACATTCTAATTCTACGAACGTTTCCATTTAATAACATATTTTTCACTGACATCAACCAGCTTCATACCCAGAAGGCTGATAATCGATACCAGAATAATAATAGCAAACATGGTATCATACTGAAACAGTTTCTTGGACTGAATCATGTAAACACCTAGTCCCTCAAAGCCTCCCAACCACTCAGATACCACTGTTGTGATAAAGGCGTAGGAGACACTGACCCTCAGACCTGCATAAAAGTAAGGCAGACTGACTGGAATTTTAAAATGCCACAGGATTTGCCAAGGCTTGGCCCGCATCAGACTAAACAAGGTCAGCATATCCTTGTCACAATGCCTAAAACCGTCCAAAATGCTGACGATAATAGGAAAGGTTGTCGTCAAGATAATCAAGACAATCTTGGGCAAAATCCCATAACCGAGCCACAAGACCAGGATAGGAGCTATGGCAATAGTCGGAATGGTCTGAACGACCACCATCATAGGGTAAATCAGGTCATTGAGCCAAGTCAAACTATCCATGAGTACAGCCATGAGACAGGCAATCAAGACTCCCAAAACCAGACCCCAGTAAAGCCACTCTCAAGGTCGCCCAGCTATGGTGCCAGAGAAATTCTCTATCACGCACAAAAGACTGGAGGATTTCAAGAGGTGTCGGCAGGATAAACTTGGGGAGAAGTTTAAGAAAACCTGCTAACTGCCAGATTGACAAGACTCCTAGAAAGCCCAATAGACTAATGTGTCGTCTCAGTATACTTTTCAAGTTTCTCATCAATACTTAAAATCTCTCCTACATTTATTTTGACATTGGCAAAGACATTGTCTGCCTCCTGTCCTGCTACTTCCAACGCTTCTTTGAGAATGCGCATAAGCTCATCAAACTCCCCCTCCAAGACCGTTTCAAATGGTGTCACCACCATGGTCACTTCTTGAGCTTGCAGATAAGCAATGACTTGATCGATAACAGCAATCCGATCAATCCCCTGTGCTAGGGGTAAAACTTGCAAGGCGATGCTTGCTTTCATAAAAACCTCCTCTTCTCGTTTTCCTTTGACAAAAAGAAAAACCTTTACCATATATGGAAAAGGTCAAGAATAGACTAAGTATCGTTCCCTACGCTGGCATTACCCAGATCAGGTGCGGTCGAAGTTTAACACTTCCTCTCAGACTGTACACAGACTCCCATATATTATATGGACATATGATAGCGTAAAACAAAAAAAAAGTCAAGGAAACTGCTTACAGGAAAGAGCAGGAAATTTTTCCTGCCCCAATTTTCTATATTCTTTCTCCATCACTGTTTACTCTGTAGCCATCCACAGTCGTATTAACAGCTAGCTCACCTGAAGAGTAAGAATAATACCACTTACCAGATACTTGATACCAGCCCGTTTTCATTGCCCCTGAATCATCCAGATAATACCACAGACCATTTTCCTTTAACCATCCTGTCTGCATTTCACCAGATGATTTCAAATAATACCAGCTAGAACCGTCTTTCAGCCATCCCGTTGATTTAGACCCATTTGATTTGAATGATACCAACTATCATTTATTTTCTTCCAACCAACAGTTAAACTACTATTGGATCCATAGCTAGAGCTATTTCCTGATTGCTGATACATCCGGTGAGAAACTCCCCTCCAGCTGAACATAGCGACGACTTCCACTATAAGATAGTATAACTCAACCATTTGTATCCATCTTTTTCGAGAATCTGATCATAATGAACATTCTCCCCAGAATAATAATAATCAATTGTAGTTGCGCTAGCTAGGGGCTGAGTCTTGATAGCAGATTTAGCCTTAAAAAAATGTGTTCCTCCTGTGGAAGAGATACGAGAATCATTTAGAACGTGAGAATCAAGAGGATTTGTATTCACAGCCTCCAACTGAACATAGCGACGGCTTCCATTATAAGCAGTATAACTCAACCACTTGTATCCATCTTTTTCGAGAATCTGATCATAATGAACATTCTCCCCAGGATAATAGTAATCAATCGCAGTTGCGCTAGCTAGAGGCTGATTTTTTTGATAGCAGACTTTGGTCTTGAAAATGAATGTGTTCCTCCTGTTGAAAGCTGAGGATTTGACTATTCCCCAACACTGCCTCCAGATAAATCTTTAAAAATGAATAAAACCAGTCATGGTATTGGCCTTCACGACGCGCTTATTATAAGATTCCCTTATTCCATAGTTGTATTCTTCAATCTCAATCTCATCTCCCATTACATTTGATACCCAGGCAACATGACCATAAGTTCCTGCAGTAGACCAAGCAATAGAGCCAATAGCTGGTGTATTATCTACACGATATCCTTCACGACGAGCACGATAGCCCCATTCATTCGCATTTCCATAAGCTGCCGGAATCTCAAAACCATTGACATTACTCAAACGAAAGGCTGCAAAAGAAGTACACTGACGAGAATACATGCGCCACTTGTCAATCTCCTGACTCCCATTTTTATAATGAGCAGGATAATCATCCCCACGCGCAATCGATCCATTCCCTCCAGAATAGGCATAGACACTATCACCCGCTGCTAGCATCAATCCTACTACTAAAAAAGGAACAACCTTTTTAACTGATTTTCTAAAAGAAAACCCTGTCTCTGTTACTTTGAATGGTAAAACTTTCATTCTTCCTCCTTGAAAAATAATATAAATCGAAGATTGCCTTCACTTAAACTATTCGGAGAAAAAAGAAAAAGTGAGAAAATTTCTCACTTTAGTCAAGATAATGAATCAAATTCTTTTCTGTAAGGATATCTGAGTAAGTAAAGGATTCAACGTAAACATTAGCTTGTTTATCTCCTTCAACGTTTCCAAATTCAACGATAAATAGGGATGGATAAACCTCAATTAGCTTACCCAATCTATTTTTTTGGCGCTTACGACCATTCTCCAAAGTCATTTCTACGACTTGTCCCTCATGTGCCTTGATTTCTTCTTTGATTTTTTTCATCTTGGCTACATCTGTAAATGCATCTGACATCTTATGCCTCCCTCTTTGAGATACTTGAAAATTTATTGTATTCTTTTTGGAAAATTCAATTCCACCGTTCCACGAGCTCCACTGCGGTTTTTCTCGATAATAACTTCTACCTTATTATTTGGTATGCCTTCCTCTTCTTCACCACCACGCTCATAGTAGTCGTCGCGATAAAGAAAGGCTACGATATCAGCGTCCTGCTCAATAGACCCAGATTCACGAATATCAGACAAGACTGGTCTCTTATCCTGACGTTGTTCTACACCACGAGAAAGCTGACTTAGAGCGATTACTGGAACTTTCAGTTCTTTTGCTAAAATTTTCAACTGACGTGAAATTTCTGAAACTTCTTGTTGACGATTTTCTCGGCCTGTACCTGTAATCAATTGCAAGTAATCTATCAAAATCAAACCAAGATTTCCAGTTTCTTGAGCCAGTTTACGAGAACGAGAACGAATCTCTGTAATCCGAATCCCTGGCGTATCATCAATATAGATACTTGCGTTAGCCAAATTGCCTTGAGCAATGGTATACTTTTGCCATTCCTCATCGGTCAATTGACCCGTACGGATAGAATGCGATTCCACCAAACCCTCTGCAGCTAACATACGATCCACTAGACTTTCCGCACCCATTTCGAGCGAAAAGATAGCAACCGTTTTATCCAACTTGGTCCCAATATTCTGAGCAATATTCAAGGCAAAGGCTGTCTTACCAACCGCCGGACGGGCTGCTAGGATAATCAACTCCTCTTCATGCAGACCAGTCGTCATATGATCCAAATCACGATAACCTGTCGCAATCCCTGTAATATCAGTCGTTTGTTGAGAACGAGCTTCCAGATTTCCAAAGTTGACATTCAATACATCTCGAATGTTCTTAAATCCACTTCGATTAGCATTTTCACTGACATCAATTAGACCTTTTTCTGCCTGAGCAATGATTTCATCAGCTGGTTGTGAAGCCTCGTAAGCTTGATTGACAGACTCTGTCAACTTGGCGATTAATCGCCGTAACATAGCCTTTTCTGCAACAATTTTAGCATAATACTCCGCATTAGCAGAAGTTGGCACAGAATTGACAATCTCAACCAAGTAAGACAGGCCACCAATATTCTGTAAATCACCTTGATTATCAAGAATGGTACGAACCGTTGTTGCATCTATAGCATCGCCACGATCGGATAAATCGACCATAGCTTGGAAAATCAAACGATGGGCATACTTAAAAAAGTCCCGAGATTCAATATATTCTCGCACAAAAACAAGCTTACTCTCGTCAATAAAGATAGCCCCTAAAACGGATTGCTCAGCTAAGATATCTTGAGGTTGTACTCGTAACTCTTCTACTTCTGCCATCAGACTTCCCTTCCTTTTACAATCTTGTCAAGAAGGTGTAAACTTATCCTTCCTTCACACGAAGATTGATTACACTTGTAATATCTTGATAGATTTTCACTGGCACATCGATCAAACCAACTGCTCGAATCGGAGCTTGTACTTGAATATGACGTTTATCAATCTTAATTCCAAATTGCTTTTGCAATTCTTCTGCAATCTTCTTATTGGTAATAGAACCAAAAGTACGGCCATCTGGACCAACTTTTTCGACAAATTCTACAACAGTTTCTTCTGCTTCAAGTTGGGCTTTAATTGCTTTTGCTTCTGCAATCATCTCAGCGTGAGCTTTCTCTTCAGATTTTTGTTTACCACGAAGTTCACCTACAGCTTGAGCAGTCGCTTCTTTGGCTAGATTCTTTTTGATAAGAAAGTTTTGCGCATACCCTGTTGGTACTTCCTTAATTTCGCCTTTTTTACCTTTTCCTTTGACATCTGCTAAAAAGATTACTTTCATTCTTCTTTCTCCTTTTCCTTTATTTCATTTAATACAATTTCTGTCAGTTTTTCACCTGCTTCTGACAAGGTTGAATCCTTAATTTGAGCTGCTGCCAAATTAAAGTGGCCTCCACCTCCCAGCTCTTCCATAATCCGTTGTACATTCAGCTTACTACGACTGCGAGCTGAGATAGAGATAAATCCTTGTGTATTCTTCGCAAGAACAAAACTCGCTTCAATACCTGACATGGCTAACATGGCATCTGCTGCCTTACTAATAACAACTGTGTCATAGCATTTCGAGTCCTGAGCCTCTGCTATCAATACATCTGAACCTAATTTACGCCCCTGTAAAATCAGTTCATTGACCTCACGATATTCTTCAAAATCTGTCGCAGCGATTTCTTGGATAGCAATACTATCACTTCCTCTCGTTCTGAGATAGCTAGCAACATCAAATGTCCGACTAGTCACTCGTGAGGTGAAATTTTTAGTATCCAACATCATACCAGCCATTAAAACACTTGCTTGCATACGACTCAAACGATTTTTTTCTTAGAATTCTGGAACTGAATCAATTCCGTTACCAACTCACTGGCACTACTTGCACCACTTTCGATATAAGTGATAACTGCATTATCTGGGAAAAATCCTGATCCCGTCTGTGGTGGTCAATGACGATGGTTTGGGTAAATAAATCATAAAAAAATCTTTTGATAAAGTTAAAGCTGTCTTTGAATGGTCTACAAGAATCAACAAAGAACGATTGGTCACCATCCCCATTGCATCCTTAACAGACAACAACTTCGTAACTCCTTCTTTTTCTAAGAATGAAACAGCTCGTTCAATATCCGGCGACATTTGTTCTTCATCATAAATAGCATAGCTATTTTCAGTCACATTGCTGGCAAACAACTGCATACCTACAGCAGAGCCCAAAGCATCCATATCTAGATTTTTTTGTGACCAACTACAAAAAAACCTGATCTACACTCCGAATCTTATCTGAAATAGCTGTCATCATAGCGCGCGTACGGGTCCGTGTACGCTTGATTGAGGCAGCAGACCCACCACCAAAATAAACTGGATTTTTTTCGTTTCGTCATTCTCCTTGACAACCACTTGGTCGCCACCACGTACTTCAGCCAAGTTCAAATTGAGCAAAGCAACTTTCCCTATTTCATCATGATTTCCATCACCATAAGAAAAATCCCATACTTAAGGTCAAATGGCAGCTGTCTCTGTTTCGCCTCTTCTCTGAAAAGCATCGATAACCGAAAATTTATCATTTCATCAATCCCTCAAGTACCGTGTAGTCCGTAAATAAATAAAAACGGTCCATACTCACTCGACGGGAGAACATGGCATGCTTCCTAGCAAATTCTGAAACAAAATTGGCTACAAAACTATTGATATGACTGATATCAGACTCCGATGTTTCATCTTCTAAGTCATCGTAGTTGTCAACAGAAACGACACCAATCACAGGCCGACTCGTTACTAACTCGACAGTCGCTTCGTATTCTCCAGACACATCAAAAAAGTAAAGAACTCCAGATGCCTTGTCCATATGAACCGAATAGCGGGTCTCACCCAAGGTGGCATAAGAACCTGGATTCCCTACAGAAGCCTTGATAATAGTCTGAATTAAGGCTATATCAACCTCTCCCTCTTCAGTTGTTAAAATTAGCTCTGCATACGGATTAAACCACTCTACCTCCCCACTAGATAAATCTAGTTTCAAAACACCAACCGGCATCTGATCCAATAAAGTATTCAAGCTGCTTTCTGCCTGATGATTCACATATTGAATTTGTTTAATTTCTCTATTTTCATACTTTTTTTTATTCCAGATGAATAAAATCAAATAAAGAAGCACAAATAAAAATAAGGCACCAATTGTTACTATATTATTTTTTGAAAAAAGAATCATCATTGTCAGAATTCCGAAGGTTATAATCCCAATTAGAATCACCGAAAACGGAGTCAATTTAATTTTTTTCATTCTAAACCTCTTGCGCATTATTATATCACAAATGCCCTTAAAAAGCGACTTTTAAAAGAGGTAAATAGCCTGTTAATTATAGATTTATGAGCAAATAGAAGGATACATAAATCATCCCCCTGATTTCCACTTAACCTAATTCTATATCTTTATCTATCTGTTTTAACGCTCTACGATAAGGGCTATCCCCATCCCTCCTCCAATACAGAGAGTTGCTAAACCAGTTTTAGCATCACGTTTCATCATCTCATGTACCAGAGTCACTAGGATTCGGCAACCTGAAGCCCCAATTGGGTGACCAAGAGCAATCGCGCCTCCATTGACATTGACAATATCAGTGTTAAAACCAAGTGTTTTCCCAACCGCATAAGCCTGAGCAGCAAAGGCTTCATTTGACTCAATTAAGTCAAGATCATCAACTGTCAAATTGCCTTTTTCAAGTGCCTTGCGAGTCGCATAAATCGGTCCACATCCCATAATCTTAGGATCCAAACCTGCACTTGCATACGAACGAATGCGAGCAATCACTGGGAGTCCTAATTCTTCAGCTTTTTCAGCACTCATGATTAAGACAGCTGCTGCCCCGTCATTGATTCCTGAAGCATTTCCCGCTGTGACAGAACCGTCTTTTTTGAAAACAGGACCTAGCTTAGACAGACTCTCCAAGCTAGCATCTTTTCTAGGAAATTCATCTGTATCAAAGACGATAGGATCGCCTTTACGTTGAGGAATGACCACTGGCACAATCTCTTCTTTAAAGCGTCCAGACTCTATAGCCGCTACTGCTCGTTTTTGTGATTCCAAAGCAAGAGCATCTTGAATATCTCGACTAATATCATATTCTTTGGCCACATTCTCAGCTGTAATCCCCATATGGTATTCGTTAAAGGCATCAGACAAACCGTCCTTAATCATGGTATCTACCACTTTCGAATCTCCCATACGGCCACCCCAGCGAAAGTTTGGCAAACATATGGAGCTTGACTCATGTTTTCTGCACCACCAGCAACAATAATATCTGCATCGCCACACTGAATTGCTTGAGCAGCTAACTGAACTGCCTTCAAACCGGAACCACAAACCTTATTAATGGTAAAGGCTGGTGTAAATTCAGGAAACCCAGCATGAATACTCATTTGGCGAGCCACATTTTGGCCTAAACCTGAGCCTAGAACATTCCCCATAATTACTTCATCTACCTGCTCTGGTTTAATATTCGCTTTTTCCAAAGCACTCTTAATTACTAAAGATCCCAAATCAACAGCAGAAACATTCTTTAAGCTCCCGCCAAAGGAACCTAGAGGAGTTCGCACTGCTGAAACAATAACTACGTCTTTCATGACTACCTCCATTTATACCTTGTGTAATGATGCAATACAAAAGTGGTTTACACTGGTGTAAACCACTTTAATTAGTCATTTCAATTTTAAGATTCTTTAACCTCTAACAGACCAATTTCTCCATCCTCACGACGATAAATCACATTGGTTGTCTGATCTTCAACATCCACATAGATAAAGAAATCATGTCCCAACAAATCCATCTGTAGAATAGCTTCTTCCAAATCCATTGGTTTTAAATCAATTTGTTTTGAACGAACCACTTTTGGTTGTACAACATTCAAATCTTCAACTAATACATCTGTAAATAATTGACTAGTTGCTACCTTGTTTTTATTTTTACGCTCAATTTTTGTTTTATTTTTACGAATCTGACGTTCAATTTTATCGGTTACAAGGTCAATTGAACCATACATATCTTGAGACACATCTTCTGCACGAAGAGTAATTGAGCCAAGCGGAATCGTCACCTCCACTTTAGCCGTTTTTTCACGATACACCTTCAAGTTAACTCGAGCATCCAACTCTTGTTCAGCTTGAAAATACTTTTCGATCTTTTCGAGTTTAGAAACTACATAATCACGAATTGCTTCTGTTACTTCTAGGTTTTCACCACGGATACTATATTTAATCATATGAGTACCTTCTTTCTAAACATTTTTGTTTTTCTGATTTCATTATAACGCTTTCATTTTAGTTTTGCAAATTTTTTCCTCATCTTACAAGGGAAAATGTTTTTACATCCTCAGCACCTGACTCTTCCAGCAGTTTCTTCACACGGTTTATAGTTGTTCCTGTAGTATAAATATCATCT
>BNJS01002621.1_pt1 | contig 19853 bp, 22 predicted proteins | sample 8540461 | NCBI WGS metagenome assembly BNJS01 (sample SAMD00202454, study PRJDB9452) | human saliva metagenome | isolation source: human saliva | place: Japan | reverse complement strand
AGTTTATGAAAAATTATTGAACAATTGAAAACAAAAATCAATAGATAAAATTAAAGATTAATAAAAATAATTTTAATTGTGAAACAAGAAATATAGTAGTTGAATAAATAAATTAAAAAAACATCACGACTGTTTTAATACTATAATTAAAAACTATCTCATTCTAATATTGATAACATCCAAAAATAATAGGAGGTGATGAATTAACTATTTCGTTTGACATGATTATAAAGGAAAAAAATTAGGACTCTAAGTAATTCTATAACAATACTGAGGCTGGGTAAAACTCAATTTGAGGAGAAAATGAAGTAAATCTTTCGACAAGAATGCATATTATTAAGGTTTTAGATACCTGATAATATGCGTTTTTTTATTTTAAAGACTTTTTACCAAGCTGTTCTTTTTTTACGTAACTATTAGTCCGTCTCGCTCCGCTAGGTGTGAGACGGACTAATAGTCACATAGTGAAAGCCAGCGTCTTTAGACGCCAGCTAGTAATCTGAACTTATAGCCCTAGCACAGATCACCCGTTTGACGGATGGTCATGATTTTAAATTATAATTAAAAGATTACGACTTTTATTAAATAGAATTTAGTGATATTTTAGAAGATTTTTTTCGAAACAATGAAACTATTATCTCAAACTAGAAATATTGGAAGAAATTAAAAAAATATTTTGTATATTGATTAGATATAAAAATTTAAATATGATTGCGTTTTCAAAAAAATGTTGTATTTTATGTGTTATTTCTTGACAATTCAAATTAGAAAAATATATGATAAAGTTAATGACAGCGGTGTCATTTTCTCTGTTTTAAGAAAAAAGTACAATAAAATTGTAAATTAATAAAAATATTGGAGGTCCTTATGAAACACATTTTTCATAATGAAGTATTTAGCATTCGTAAATTGAAAGTTGGAACATGCTCAGTTTTATTGGCTATTTCAATTTTTGGGAAGCCAAAGTATTTTAGCTGATGAAGTTGGTACTACTACATCACAGATTGATACAAAAGAGATTTCTAATGTAACTACCAATGATTTAGGGTTACTCTCAAAATATTTCTAATAATGATTCTATTGGAAGTATCGATACTAATTCATCTACTAATAATTTAGATAGTTTGTCAGGTGCTAATCGTGATAACTCTAATAATACTATTCATTCTGATTCACAAGATAATAAAACAGTTGAATCTACAGAAAAATCTAATAATGAAAGTAAGAACAATAAAGAAGATATTGTAAAATGATAGCACTATAAAAAAAGATTTTGAAAAAATTGCTTTAAATGTAAAAGATTATGGTGCAGTAGGCGATGGGGTTAATGATGACCGACAAGCAATTCAGGATACAATAGATGCAGCTGCTAAAGGATTAGGTGGAGGGAAAGTATATTTTCCTGAGGGGACTTATTTAGTTAAAGAGATTGTCTTTTTGAGAAGTCATACACACCTAGAAGTACATGAAAAAGCTACCATATTAAATGGTATCAATATCAAAAATCATCCTTCTATTGTATTTATGACAGGTTTATTCACTGACGATGGAGATCAAGTTGAGTGGGAACCAACTGAAGATATCAGTTACTCTGGTGGAACAATTGATATGAACGGAGCTTTGAATGAAGAGAGGACAAAAGCTAAGAATCTCCCTTTGATTAATTCTTCAGGAGCCTTTGCTATAGGAAATTCAAAAAACGTAACAATAAGTAATGTTACCTTTAAAGATAGCTATCAGGGGCATGCCATTCAAATTGCAGGTTCAAAAAACGTACTAGTAGATAACTCTCGTTTTTTGGGACAAGCTCTTCCTAAGACTATGAAGGATGGTCAGATCATCAGTAAGGAGTCTATTCAAATAGAGCCATTAACCAGAAAAGGCTTTCCATATGCACTAAATGATAATGGTCAAAAATCTGAAAATGTAACAATTCAAAATTCTTATTTTGGTAAAAGCGAAAAATCAGGCGAATTAGTAACTGCAATTGGGACACATTATCAAACTGCAACAACTGAAAATCCTTCAAATATTAAAAATTCTAAATAATCATTTTGATAATATGATGTATGCGGGTGTTCGCTTTACAGGATTTACTGATATTTTAATAAAAGGAAATAGGTTTGATAAGAAAAACTAAAGAGGAAAAGTGAACACTATCGTGAAAAATGGTGCTGCTCTAGTTAATGCTTATAGTTATAAAAATGTTAAAGATGTATTGGATCTGAATAAACATGTGACTATTACTGAAAATGTATTTAATATTGCTGATGCTAAAACAAAAGCAATACGTGTTGCAAAAGATAGTGCAGATTATCTTGGAAAAGTGTCTGATATTACTGTAACAAAGAATATCATTCATAATAATTCGAAAACTACTGAACAGCCAAACATTGAAATGTTAAGAGTCAGCGACAATTTGGTAGTGTCTGATAATATCATTTCAGGAGGTAAAGACGGAATCGTAATTGAAGAATCTGCTGGAAGTATCACTGTCTTAAATAATCAACTTTCCAATTTAACAGGAAATCATGTTTCTTTACTTAAAACTGATTTTAATGGGACCAGTTCAGACACAAATAATAGTGTCGGTGATTTTAATATTATAACTGAGAATGAAAGTTATAAAAATCTTTTTCCCAAAATTCAGACAACCACTCAGACAACCACTCAGATAATCATGTGGAGGAATTAAAACCTGTAGTTGAAAACAAAAATAATTTAGCTAATAATTACTCAGCAAATAGTGTAGATGATAAAATTGAAAAATCAAATCATGATTCAGATAATGTAGTAACAGTAGAAATTTCACAAAAACAAGATGATGTAACCAATATTAGTGAAGTAGTGGAGACAAAAAATAATCAACATGCATTACCAAAAACTGGATTAAATAAAATGGCTGAGATGGTTATAACTGTAATTGGAATTTGCCTTCTGTTTGGACAATGGAGTTTTAAACGTCATTATGAAGATAGATAGAATATGCTCAATACAAGGTAGCGCTATAGAGAACGAAGATAGCGTAGATTACAAAAACCAATATTTCTGGATTATAGATGGAGCAACAGATTTATTTAATGCAAAAGACTCTATAGGCTATTCAGTTTCAGAAGTATCTCACCTTATTTCTGAATGTCTCAAAAAGTATTGTGACGATTCGTTATCATTGAAGAAAATTTTCGAGCTTGCTTTAGATGACGTTAGAACAAGAATAGAGATAGATAAGTGTGAATTTGATGATTATTACCAGTTACCAACGTTTGCCTTTATTTTTGCAAAATTGTCTGATATAAAACTAGAATACATAATGATTGGCGATTGTGTTATGATAGTCAATAATCAAGTTATTACAGACCATAGAGTAGATTGTCTTTTTGAGCAAGGAAAATTTTCAATCAAAACTAATCATGAAGTTGATAAAAAGACAATATTACAAAATATTAGGAAGCTAGCTAATAAACCAGAAGGATATTGGATAGGTTCACTGAGACAAAAAGTAGTATAAATCATGTTATAAATGGTAGCTTGGAAGTAACTAGTAATCATATTGTTTTTAATGACTGATGGTTTTTACGATTTTTATACTCAAAATTCAGGATACAATTTTGGAGAGTTAATTGAAATGAGAAAAGAATCTACAAATATTGATCCTATTTATGGTAAAAAGATGATGCAAGTATTTTGATAATTGATGTTTAAAATAATTTTCATCATATGATGCACTATAAAGACAGTTATCTATAAGAGTTCTTTATAGTGCAATTGATTATTGAGGTTAGATAATGTTAAGAAAGCATTTTTGACAATGAAATTATTGAGTTGTCTAATAATCTAGAAGATGTATGGGGCTTCTATAATAAAAAGTATGAAATGATATTTGATGACTTAACCGAAGTTCAAAAACAAAGTATTATAGATAATGATCTATTTATTAATGAAGCTGTTGTTACAATAGATATGAAAGGTATTGAACTCATCTGTTTACAACATCCTGTTTCTGTTGATTTGAGAAAAAATTATAACTATAGTAAAATTATCCACAGATATTGAACGCATTGGTGATCGAGTCGTTGAAATAGTTAAGAATTTAAAAAAATATTCATACAATGCATGAATGGGGACCATTATTTTATGAAATGCTGAAAAATACACTTTATTCTAGGGGAGCACTTAAAGAGAACTCTAACATGGTATAAGAATAAAAACTATAAACCTGATATATATGACTATAATAAAAATGTAAGTTGATATCTGGTTTATGTCAAAAACTAGGGGACAAAGTAGTAGAGAACTTTCTTATTGAATCCTCAAATGTTGATGAAGCTATTGTATTTTTAGAAGTTATTAATATTCTTGATAAGATATCCAATACAACACAATCTATTTATAAATGGTTAGATTATCAGGAAATTGGAGTATTATAGTTAAAGAGGAGTATATATGCAGACAATAGTAGATAATTTTTGCTAATAAAGTTATTGAATATGGAATTTATAAATCGATGGACCAAATATATATAAAAATAGAATATTGGCTTTAATCGGTGAAGAAGGAACTGATAAGATTTCAAATGATAGTGATCTTAAAAAATTAAAAGACGATTTAGTAGAAATAGCTTTAAAGAATGGTAAAATTGCTGATTTAGCTGAGGCGAAGGAATGTTTAGGTGCAGAGCTGATGAATTTCATCGTTCCATTACCAAGTCGCCTTAATGATATTTTTTGGAGTTCATATGATGTTTCGCCACAGGAAGCAGTTGAAGAGTTCTATCAGCTAAGTAAAGATAGCGACTATATTAAATTGTCAGCTATCTCTAAAAATATAGCTTTTCATACTGAAACTAATTATGGTTCACTTGAAATTACAATCAATTTATCAAAACCGGAAAAAGATCCGAAAACAATCGCGGCAGAAAAATTAGTAAAGTCATCTAATTATCCAAAATGTTTACTTTGTATGGAAAATGAAGGTTATCAGGGGAGAATAAATTATCCAGCACGTGCTAATCATAGAATTATTCGATTGGAACTGGGAGACGAAGTATGGGGGTTCCAGTATTCTCCATACTCATATTTTAATGAGCATGCGATATTCTTGAATAGTCAACATGTACCAATGGCTATTACGTCTAAAACATTTGAACAATTATTGGAGATTGTTGATATTTTACCAGGATATTTTGCTGGTTCAAATTCTGATCTTCCTATCTCAGGAGGATCTATCCTTAGTCATAATCACTACCAGGGAGGAAAACATATTTTCCCAATGGAAAAAGCAAAATTTGAGAGAGAATTTCTTTTTAAAGACTTTGAGGATATTAAAGCTGGGATTATAAAATGGCCGATGTCAGTGATTAGGCTACAAGGTGAAAATAAAAATCGTTTGGTAGAATTAGCCACTAAAATCCTAGATATCTGGAGAGAATATTCAGATTTAGACGTAGACATCATTGCTAAGACTGAAGATATTCCACACCATACGGTGACTCCTATTGCTCGTAAAGTAAATGGGAGATATGAATTGGATATTGTTTTGAGAGATAATCATACTACTGAACAATACCCAGATGGTGTTTACCATCCTCATCAAGATGTACAACATATTAAAAAGGAAAACATCGGGTTAATTGAGGTGATGGGACTTGCGATTTTACCACCTCGTTTGAAAACAGAGTTAGAAGAAGTTGAGAAATATCTTTTAGGAAAAGATAATGCAATTGCTGATTATCATTTAGAATGGGCCGTTCAATTGAAAGAAAAATATCCTGGACTTAAAGAGGAGGAGGTTCATAGCGTAGTTCAACATGAAGTAGGGCAAGTATTTGCGAGAGTTCTCGAAGATGCAGGTGTTTATAAGAATACTCAAACCGGACATGAAGCATTTATGAGATTTGTTAAATCGGTTGGAATTAATTAGGAGGAAGTAAAAATGGCAATATTGGTAACAGGCGGAGCTGGTTATATTGGTAGCCATACCGTAGTAGAATTATTAAATTTAGGGAAGGAAGTCGTTATTGTCGACAACCTTTCAAACTCAAGCATTTTAGTATTAGATCGTATTGAAGCAATTACAGGGCAACGTCCTGCGTTTTACGAATTAGATGTTTGTGATAAACAAGGATTGAGAAAAGTTTTTGAACAAGAATCTATTGAGGCTGCAATTCATTTTGCAGGCTATAAAGCTGTCGGAGAATCTGTGCAAAAGCCTGTGATGTATTACGAAAATAATATTATGAGTACATTAGCTCTTGTTGAAGTGATGTCAGAGTTTAATGTTAAAAAGATTGTATTTTCATCGAGTGCAACTGTATACGGTATTCACAATCAATCACCCCTCGTTGAGACAATGCCGACAAGTGCAACAAATCCTTATGGATACACCAAAGTGATGCTTGAACAGATTTTAAAAGATGTTCATGTAGCAGATTCAGAGTGGAGTATTGCGTTGCTTCGTTATTTCAATCCGATTGGTGCTCATGAGTCGGGGTTGATAGGAGAAGATCCCTCTGGCATTCCTAACAACTTAATGCCTTTTATTGCACAAGTAGCGGTAGGTAAGCGACCAGAGCTAAGTGTTTTTGGAGATGATTATGATACGGTAGATGGTACTGGTGTTCGCGATTATATCCATGTAGTGGATTTGGCAATAGGTCATATCAAAGCCTTAGAAAAAGTATCCGAACAAACAGATGTTTATATCTATAACCTGGGCTCAGGAGAGGGAACTAGTGTATTACAACTTGTAAATACATTTGAAAGTGTTAATAAGGTTCCGATCCCTTATAAAATTGTTCCAAGACGTTCTGGGGACGTTGCGACTTGTTATGCAAATGCAGATAAGGCGTATAAGGAATTAAATTGGAAGACTACAAAAACGGTCGAAGATATGTGTAGAGATACATGGAATTGGCAATCAAAAAATCCTAATGGATACAATAAATAATAAAGTTCAAGTAGTCTTGTAATATATATATTAAAAAAAATTAAAAAAAATTAATGAAAGCGCTTGACAAAGTAAACGGTTACATTGTATAATACAAATATGAATGACACCGATGTCAAAAAAATATAAAAAGAAGGTCTGTTTATGAAAAACTTAACAAAAATTAAGTTCAAAGAGAACGGAGAATTTAATCATTTTTCCTGGAAATACAGTTGTAGCAAATCTTTATACTAATTCAGATTTGATGGAAGTTGTTGATATCATTCAATCACGCTATAGAGAGTTACCATTTATAGATAAATTCACATTAACTCCAAGAGATTCTATTCATATGACTGTAATTGAATTGCTTTGCCATGAAAATCGTGAGCCAGAATTTTGGAGTAGCCATCTACCATTGGATACGCCATTACAAGAAATTCATGATTACTTTGCAAAACAACTAGAAATTTTCCCATTGCTAAACGAAGATATTCATATGCGTGTGACTGAAATGGGAAATCAAAACATTTTAGTAGAACCAGCCGATGAAAAATCAGCTAAACGATTAGAAGAAATTAGAACATATGTTTCTGAAAAAGCAGGTGTTCGATTCCCTAATCATGATCGCTATCAATTCCATATCTCAATTGGATATCTTCGAGTTCCATTAACTGAAGAAGAAAATGAAGAGTTTACTAAAGTGAAAAAGGAATTAACCGAAGTTCTGCTTGAAAAGATTCCTGTCATTACAGTAAATCGTATCGATTACACAGTATTTGAAGATATGAGACGTTTTGTTCCATATTGCGAAAAATTTTAAAATAAAATTATAATTAAAAATAAAAAGGAGATTTCATATGAAAAAATCTAGATTATTATCGTTTTTAGCTGCAGGGGTTGCGGTTACAACATTGGCAGCATGTTCAGGTGGTTCAACTAATTCATCAAATTCTTCGAGCGATACACCTCAATCAGAAGAAAAAGCTGACAAGAGCCAAGAATTAGTAATTTATTCTAACTCTGTTTCAAACGGACGTGGGGATTGGTTAACTGCTAAGGCTAAAGAAGCTGGTTTCAATATTAAAATGGTTGACATTCCAGGTGCTCAGTTGGCCGATCGTGTTATTGCTGAAAAAAATAATGCAGTAGCTGATATGGTATTTGGTATTGGAGCTGTTGATTCAAATAAAATTAGAGATCAAAAATTATTGGTACAGTACAAACCTAAATGGTTAGATAAAATTGACCAATCTCTATCAGATAAAGATAACTACTACAATCCTGTAATTGTTCAGCCATTAGTTTTAATCGGTGCTCCTGACGTGACTGAAATGCCTAAAGATTGGACTGAGTTAGGCAGCAAGTATAAAGGTAAATATTCAATTTCTGGACTTTCAGGGGGAACAGGGCGTGCGATCTTGGCAAGTATCCTTGTTCGCTATCTCGATGATAAAGGAGAATTAGGCGTTTCTGAAAAAGGTTGGCAAGCAGCTAAAGAATATTTGGAAAATGCGTACACTCTTCAAAAGGGTGAAAGTTCAATTGTTAAAATGTTAGATAAGGATGACCCAATCCAGTACGGTATGATGTGGGGTTCTGGTGCATTAGTTGGACAAAAAGAACAAAATGTTGTATTTAAAGTAATGTCTCCTGAAATTGGTGTTCCGTTTGTAACTGAACAAACAATGATTTTGAATACTAGTAAGAAACAAGCTTTAGCTAAAGAATTTATTGATTGGTTTGGTCAAACAGAAATTCAAGTAGAGTACAGCAAAAACTTTGGTTCTATTCCTGCAAATACTGAGGCAGTGAAAGAGTTACCAGAAGCTACTAAGAAATTTGTTGATCAAGTGAAACCACAAAGTATTGATTGGGAAGCTGTTGGAAAACATTTGGATGAATGGGTTGAAAAAGCTGAACTAGAATATGTAAAATAGGACATAAGTGTAAATTTTGAAATTCCAAGTCTCTCTAAAGTTTCTAAACCTACATGAGAAATTAAGAGAGACTTTTTCATTTATAAGTAAAGGAAGTTAGTAATATGATTAAATTTGATAACATTCAAATTAAATACGGTGATTTTATCGCGATTGATAATCTAAATTTAGATATTAAGGAAGGAGAATTCTTTACCTTCCTTGGACCATCTGGATGCGGTAAATCAACAACTTTGAGAGCTTTGGTAGGTTTTTTAGACCCTTCATCTGGAAGCATTGAGGTTAATGGGAAAGATGTTACTCATATGGAGCCAGAAAAACGTGGAATCGGGATCGTATTCCAATCTTACGCACTATTTCCAACAATGACAGTTTTTGATAATATTGCATTCGGTCTAAAGGTTAAAAAAGTTGCTCCAGATGTTATTAAAGCCAAGGTTTCTGCAGTGGCTGCTAAAATTAAGATTTCAGATCAACAATTGCAACGTAACGTTTCAGAATTATCTGGAGGACAACAGCAGCGTGTAGCTTTAGCTCGTGCTCTTGTTCTGGAACCTAAAATCCTATGTTTGGATGAACCCTTGTCAAACCTAGATGCAAAATTACGTGTGGATTTGAGAAAAGAGTTGAAACGTCTTCAAAAAGAATTGGGAATTACGACTCTATATGTTACACATGACCAAGAGGAAGCGTTAACGCTATCTGATAGGATTGCTGTCTTTAATAATGGTTTTATTGAACAAGTGGGAACACCAGTAGAAATTTATCATAATTCTCAAACAGAATTTGTATGTGATTTCATTGGAGACATTAACGTACTTACAGATGAAACTGTTCACGGAATTCTTCTAAATAATGCTCATGTTCTTTTGGAAGATAAAAAAGGTTACATTCGTTTAGAAAAAGTTCGCTTTAAACGTGAAACGGATCAGGATTTTGTCTTAAAAGGTTCAATTATTGATGTGGAATTTTCAGGAGTTACAATTCACTATACTGTTCAGGTATCTGAAAATCAAATTCTTAATGTAACAAGTATCGATAGTCAGTCAGCTATTAGATCTGTCGGAGAAAGTGTGGAATTATTTATCACACCATCAGACGTTCTGCAATTTTAAGGAGGTGCAGTATGCGTCATAAATTAAATTGGAAAGATTGGCTCATTCGTTTAGGCTTAATCTGGTTCTTGGTAACTTTCATCATTTATCCAAACTTTGATTTAGTAGTTAATGTATTTGTGAAAGGTGGGGAGTTTTCACTTGATGTCGTACAACGAGCTTTTAAATCTCAACGTGCGATTCAGAGTATTATGAACAGTTTTAAGTTAGCATTCTCACTAATTATAACTGTTAATGTTGTTGGTGTACTTTGTGTATTGTTTACAGAATATTTTGATATTAAAGGAGCTAAAATATTAAAACTAGGATACATGACGTCACTAATCTACGGTGGAGTAGTTTTGGCTACTGGTTATAAATTCGTTTATGGACCATATGGAATGATTACCAAATTTTTACAAAGTATTATTCCATCTTTAGATCCTAACTGGTTTATTGGTTATGGTGCAGTTCTATTTATTATGACATTTTCTGGTACTGCTAATCACACCTTATTCCTAACTAATACAATTCGTAGTGTAGACTATCATACTATTGAAGCTGCACGTAATATGGGTGCAAAACCATTTACAGTGTTTAGAAAAGTAGTATTGCCAACTCTAATTCCTACTTTATTCGCTCTGACAATTATGGTTTTTCTAAGTGGGTTATCAGCAGTAGCAGCACCTATGATTGTTGGTGGGAAAGAATTCCAAACTATTAACCCAATGATCATAACATTTGCTGGAATGGGAAATTCTCGTGACTTAGCAGCCTTTCTAGCAATTATTTTGGGTATTGCCACTACGATTTTGCTTACTATTATGAACAAGATCGAAAAAGGCGGAAATTATATTTCTATTTCTAAAACGAAAGCACCTTTGAAAAAACAAAAAATCACATCTAAACCATGGAATATCATTGCACATATTGTTGCTTATGCTTTGTTCACTGTTTTCATGTTACCATTGATTTTCATTGTATTGTATTCATTTACTGACCCAGTTGCAATACAGACAGGAAACTTATCATTATCAAACTTTACTTTAGATAATTATAAGTTATTCTTTAGTAATAGTGCTGCGTTCTCTCCATTCTTAGTCAGCTTTATATACTCTATTATTGCTGCAACTACTGCAACAGTTCTTGCTGTTGTGTTTGCGCGAGTAGTTCGTAAACATAAAGCTCGATTTGATTTCTTGTTCGAATACGGAGCTCTTCTTCCTTGGCTATTACCAAGTACACTTCTAGCAGTTAGTTTATTATTCACTTTCAACCAACCTCAACTTTTAGTCTTTAACCAGATTCTAGTTGGTAGTTTAGTAATTTTGCTAATCGCTTATATTGTTGTAAAAATTCCATTCTCTTATAGAATGGTACGTGCAATCTTATTTAGTGTTGATGATGAGATGGAGGATGCTGCTAGAAGTATGGGGGCTTCACCATTTTACACAATGATGAAGGTTATTATTCCTTTCATCTTGCCGGTTGTTCTCTCTGTTATCGCACTCAACTTTAACTCTTTATTGACCGATTTCGATTTATCTGTATTCCTTTATCATCCATTGGCTCAACCATTAGGTATTACGATTCGTTCTGCAGGTGATGAAACAGCAACATCTAACGCACAAGCTCTTGTATTCGTTTATACAATTATTCTAATGATTATTTCTGGAACTGTGTTATACTTCACACAGAGACCACGCGGTAAGAAAAGGAAATAGTAATGCAAACATCCAGTATAGGACTATCGAACATCGAAATTATCATTAGAGTCGTATTATCTTTGGTCATTGGAAGTATTTTTGGCTTAGAAAGAGGAAGTAAATCTCAACCAGCAGGTATTCGTACACATAGTATTGTTTGTATGGCTGCTTGTTTAATTATGATGACTAATGAATTCGTATCTTATAAGTTTGGAACAGGAGATCCAACACGTTTAGGTGCTCAGGTTATATCTGGTGTTGGTTTTCTTGGAGCTGGAACAATTCTAATCACAGATAAAAAGAAGGTTACGGGTCTGACAACTGCAGCAGGAATCTGGGCTTCAGCAGGAATAGGTTTAGCTATTGGAGTAGGTTTTTATCAAGGTGCTCTGTTAGTAGCTATTTCTGTTTGGAGTGTGATTTCTATGTTTCAGCCTTTAAAAAAATATCTTCAAAGTCGTTCAAAAGTTATTGAATTATATATTGTAGTTAAATCTACTGAGGCATATAATCGAGTATTAGTTTATTGTGCAGAAAATGGAATTCGATTGACTGATTCAAGAACTGCTTTTTGGAGATGTTAATTCTGAAAAGAATTGAATATTTTGATGTTCCAGACAAAAAGAATAGCATCATTTATGACTTTAGAACTTTTCAGGTAAGTTTGAACATCTTAAACTAATGGAAGAAATAGCAGATATTGTTGGTGTTATTTATGTTGAAGAAGTTAGTTGATATAGAATAAACAAAGGGCAGTTATTCTTGTCCCTTTGTTTTTAGATTAAAAATTACTCAAGATTATTTTTCAATGTATAAAGGTGTACATAAATGAAGGTGTATAATATTAATTTTGACTGTGGAAGAATAACGTATTTTGAATATAATTCTTTAATGCAAGTGTATAGATTTCATTCTTTTTATGATATTTGTGAAATGGTATTTTCGTCTTCTTTACCAGCTGATGATATACTAACAAAGCTTATTGATAAGGAAAAGATTATTCCGATCTTAGACTGCTATGTTCAAATGTTATTAGATACATTTATAGTTTCAATGGATTTTACCAAAAATGATTCTTTATATTTTTATGGTAAGTTATTTTCATACAAGTTTATCAGTTGTGAAGTAGAAAGAATTGTAAAAGAATAAAAAAATTTTAATTGTCAATGTTATTTTTTTGAATCGGAAGAATAGAGTACAAAATAGAAATTTTTGAAATTAAAGTTTTTGTTAAGATACATTAAAATATTTTACTAAATTCTCTTGTTAAAAAGTAAATATTGTATAATAATATTAGATAAATCATAAATGGAGGACTAAAGTGAAAAATTTAAACGATAAAAAGGTAACTATTTATGATATTGCACATTTATCAGGTTTTTCTCCAAAAACTGTTTCACGTGTTATTAACGGTGGTGAAAAGGTAAAAGAAGAAACTTATCGAGCTATTCAAAAAGTCATTGATGAGTTGTCGTATGTTCCAAATGCATATGCAAAAAATTTGACTAAGAAAGAAACTACAAACATTTTGATTTCCGTTAAAAAGATTGATTCTTTTCCCTTGATTTGGTTTCAAACTTTACTAGATAGAGTTCTACAAACTTGTAAAGAGTTTGGTGTAAACGCCATTGTTGAATACTTTGGTGAAGAAGATACGATTAGGAATTCAATAATTTCAAGTACAGGAAGCTTAATAGATGGAGTAATAGTATTTTTATGAAAGTAAAGACGATATTCGGATTAATTATTTACAGAAGAATAATATGCCTTTTATAGTTTTTTTGGAGAATCTCGAACACCTGATGTTGTTTATGTATCTAATAACAATTTTCAAGCCACTTATGATATGATGGAATTAGTAACAAAAGAGAATATTAAAAGTATGTTGTTACTTATGGGAGGGAATCTCTTGTTAATAAGGATCGTGAAAAAGGTATTCGTGCTTTTTGACTGATAAAAATTATTTAATGGATTTGCAAGTTATTTATGGTTTAACTACAATTGATTCAGTTTATTCATATGCTATAAACCATTTAACTAAACAAAACCATCCAGATATGATATTTGTTTCTGGGGATGAGAAGGTTCAAGGGGCTGATTCGTGCGTGCTATGAGAAGGGGATTATCATTCCTGATGATATTTCAATAATTGGATTCGATAATATTCCTATTTCGCAATATTATACTCCAGCTCTGTCTACTATTTCTCCTAATTATGCTATATTAGCCCAAAAAATGATAGAAGGTGTTTTAGCAATCATTAATGGAGAAAAATATAGAATCTGTGGAAGTATCTTCAAAGATTGTTAGAAGACAAAGTTTTTAAATCGGTAAAAATATCGATTTTTTTGTTTGATAAAATATTAAAATAGTAGTAAATATGGTTCATGACACCGATGTCATTTTAGAGTGGGGGCTGGATTAATGTCTACAATTTTTAATCATTCATTTAATGGTATTGTCGAGTTAAGGCATGTTATTTCAATATTAATCGCTTGTGCATGTGGGTGGGCAATTGGTTATGAGCGTAAGGCACGTAACAAGCAAGCAGGAGTCAAAACGCATATAATTGTTGCTTTAACATCTGCTTTAATGATGATTCTTTCAAAAGAAGCATTTTTAGACACACCATCCTATGATACTTCAAGGGTCGCAGCTCAAATTGTTAGTGGTATTAGCTTTATAGGTGGGGGAATTATTTTTACTCGGGATAAGAAAGTTAGTGGAATCACTACTGCTGCAGGCATATGGGCTACTGCTGGTATAGGTATGGCAATTGGTGCTGATTTTTGGATATTTGGTTCCTTTTGTAGTTTCATAGTTGTTCTTGTGCAATTAGTGACACATAGTAATGGTAGAAATCATGAAATTTATCAAGCAAAGATAGTGTTAGAAACAATTGATATTTCTTTACTTGGTAAGATTTATACTAATCTAGGGACACTTGATTTCAGAAAATATAATGTTGAATTAAAAGAACAGTCGTCTAATAATTCTTATGATATTTTTGATTTCAATTGAGAATGATAAGGAAATTTCGATTATAGATATTGAGGATTTCTTACTTAATGAAGATAAAAATATAAAAAAATAAAAGAGTTTAAGCTAAAGAATTATATGAAGAGTTAAATTTTCTATCTAAAATTTTTATTTTTCTAAAGAAAAATACAACTACCTTTCGTTTTTAATAGATTTAAGTTTGTAAGAGTCCGTTTGGGCTCTTTTATTCTGTGATAATTTTTCAAAATAGTATTTGTTATACTTTTTTTAATTGAGATTTATGTTGGGGGTTTGGGGGCTAGCCACCATATTTTCATATCGTTTGTCTTTTGAACAGTATGGTTTGAAATGGCAAGCGATATGATTTTTGGGATATTGTGGACACAATATCTGAGCTCGCAAAGCCTTACAAAAATGTTGAATCTATTTTTGAAAAACGTACTGACAGTGTCTGTAAGCTTACATTGTCAGTACAAGTATCTATGAAGGAGGAAAAGCCATATGAAAAGAGATATACGTAGTATTCGGAAACAATTTCGCTTAACAGAAACGGAGGAAAAACAAATACTAGATTTAATGAGAGAGAAAGGAGAGGATAATTTTTTTCTGATTTTCTCCGTAAAAGCTTACTATTGTCTGATGGACAAAAACAGATGGAAAAAAATGTTTCAACCTTTGGAAACAGCAAAAAGTTGGAACAAATTAGCTCGTGATGTTCATGAAATATTAATAATTGCTAAAAATAAATCATCAGGTTACTCAAGAACATGTTTCTATTTTGTTAACTTGTATTCAGGAATTAATTAAAGAGGTAGAAAAACAAGTCCTCTTAGTGAAAATTTTCGTAACAAATACATGAGGTAGTAGAGTGGAGCACCGATATAGAACAAATTTAAAAAAAGTCTTTTTATCTGACCTAGAATTAGTCAAATTGAATGAAAATATCTCAAAAAGTAACTGCTTATCCTTTTTCAGAATATGCTAGACGAACTCTACTAGATCCTGGTATGAATTTTATCACCATTGATACAAATAGTTATCAAGATTTGATTTTTTTGAATTAAAAACGAATCGGAAATAATATTAATCAAATAGCCAGAAGCATAAATTATTCGAATTTAATAACGGAAGTTGAATTAAATGAATTGAGAAAAGGTATAGAAGAGTTAATAGTAGAAGTGGAGAAAGATTTTCTTATTCAATCTGAAAAATTGAGGAAATTTTATGGTCATCACTAAACACTTTGCGATTCATGGAAAAAATTATCGTAGTAAACTAATCAAATATATTTTGAATCCAAGTAAAAACAAAAAAATCTAACACTAGTTTCAGATTTTGGTATGAGAAATTATTTAGATTTTCCTAGTTATAAAGAACTAGTGAAGATGTACAATGATAATTTTTTTAAGTAATGATACTCTTTATGAAATTTCGTCATGATAGGCAAGAAGTAAATCAACGAAAAATTCATTCTCATCATATCATTCAGTCCTTTTTCTCCAGATGACCATCTTACTCCTGAACAAATCAATCGGATTGGTTATGAGACAGTTAAAGAGTTGACAGGAGGTAGATTTCGATTTATCGTGGCAACTCATGTCGATAAAGATCATATCCACAATCACATCATCCTAAATTCAATTGATCAGAATTCTGATAAAAAAAGTTTCTATGGGATTATAAAGGCAGAACATAATCTACGAATGGTTTCTGATCGTCTTTCAAAAAAATTGCAGGGGCAAAAATTATAGAAAATCGTTATTCGCATCGTCAGTATGATGTTTATCGCAAAACAAATTACAAATATGAAATAAAACAACGAGTATATTTTCTAATCGAGAACTCGAAAAATTTTTGAAGATTTCAAGAAAAAAAGCAAAAGCTTTTACATTTAAAAATTGATTTTAGACACAAGCATGTTACTTTTTTTATGACTGATTCAAATATGAAACAAGTCGTACGTGATAGTAAATTGAGTAGAAAAACAACCTTATAATGAAACTTATTTTTAAGAAAAAGTTTGTTCAAAGGGAAATCATAAACATCTTAGAATTTTTTTACTTCCGAAAATGAAGAATATGAATGAATTGATTCAACGAGCAGAATTTTTTTGGATTAAAAAAATAATTCCGAAAAGAAAAAAACATGTTCAATTTGAAATTTGATGAGATTAAGATTTCAGAGCAGGAATTGGTAAAAAACGAATCAGTATAGTGTTAGTTATTTTCAAGACTATTTTAATAACAAAAAAATGAAACTGTTGTCTTAGATAATAAAAAAATTTAGTTGAACTTTACAATGAAGAAAAAGCTAATTAAAGAAAAAAAGAGTTGCCGACAGAAGAGGTGGTATGGAAATCCTATCAAGATTTCAAGAGAAATAGGGATGCAGTTCATGAGTTTGAAGTAGAGTTGAATCTTAATCAAATAGAAGAAGTAGTAGACGATGGAATTTACATTAAGGTACAGTTTTGGTATCCGACAAGAAGGACTTATTTTTTTGTACCAAATATTCAAATCAATATGGAAGAAGAAAAAGTTAAAGTATTTCTCAGAGAAACTAGTTCTTACTATGTATACCATAAAGATTCAGCAGAAAAAAATCGCTTTATGAAAGGTAAAACTTTGATTAGGCAATTTAATCTTCAGTATGAACCGCAGTATATGTATAGAAGAATTCCTCTTAGCAAAATTAAAGAAAAAATAGAACAATTAGATTTTCTTATATCTGCGGAAAATAGTCCGAATGATTTTGAAGATATAACAAATGATTTCATTGCCCAAATATCATATCTAGAGAATATGATTGAACAAGTCCAAAATAAAATTGATGATTTAACTAATTTAGAGGAAAGTATTGTTGAATAATATGGCAAAATAGTTCTAGCAATTTAGAAAATAGTATTCAAGGTCAAAAAGTTCAGTAGATACAATAGAGAAGGATTTATACATATATAAAGGAAAGGATTGAAAACACTGAAGGAACAACATAGAGAAGCTATAAATTTATTTGAAATGTTTAATAAAACAATAAAGAAATATAAGAAAAAACAAAAATATGAAATCTATTAAGGAAAATGAGATACATTTAGAGTAAACAGTTTCCTAAAAAGTATATATAGAATAGTTTCATGTGCCAATTTGTCACATATTTAAAAATAAGAAAATAACTATATTATACTTGTTTTAGGAGACATTGGATGTTGAAAAGGATTAGAGATTTACGCGAGGATGATGATTTGACACAAGAATATGTTGCAAAAACAATCTTAAATTGTACAAGATCAGCGTATTCTAAAATGGAATCAGGTACCAGGTTAATCTCTATAGATGACCTTATCAAACTTGCAGATTTTTATAATGTAAGTTTAGATTACCTTGTAGGTCGAGTGGATAATAAAGAAGACCATTACTCCAAAAAGTATTAGGTTAAGAAAGCACATTGACAATTGAATAGTCCAAAATGGTACTTTCCTCATTTGTGGAGCAGTTTTGAATGGCTCGCCATGATAAGAGCGATATTAAAACCATCAATAAAATAGAGCGATACTTTATATGCCATGATACAAATGATATACAATGATACTTCTGACCGTTCAGGCTGCCACCGTAAAAGAGCAGCAAGTGAAATTCTTATGATGACTTCATCAGTCATGCCATGGAGGTGAAAAAATCTAAGAAAGGAAGTAGTAAAATCATGGAAACAGTAAACTATAAAGATTTAGTTGCGATTGGTTTTCCAGAGCACACATCGAGAAATATTATTAGACAAGCAAAAAAAATTGCTGTAAAAAAGTTTGAAGAAGCTAGAAAAAATGATAAGAATGCGGTACAATTAGGATGTTCACCTTTCGATAATAAAAGGTTAGGCATTGCTCCTAAAAAAATATTGTAGAAAAATTTAATTGGTATTTCTTTTTTTCAGATATAGAAGGTGAGAAAAAAATGGTTATATCAAAGACAAAAGAAATATAAAGGTGTATACAAAGATTCAAAAAGGAAAAAAATTTACTTTTCAAATTGAATTAGGAGTTGATCCAATAACTGGGAAAAGAATTCAAAAGAAAGGAAGGAAAAATCAACAGGGACTACCGTTTAATTCTTTTAAGGAAGCTTATGAAGAGATACTTCGTTTAAAACATGAATTTGTGAACTCTACTATTAATAATAGTTTTCTAACTTTTAGAGAGTTTATGGAAGAGATTTATTTAAAATATTATCAACAAAAAGTTCAATTTGTAACTTATCAGACCGCTTTACCACATCATCAGTTATTTATTAAGCAATTTGGTAGTAAAAAATTATCAGATATTAGTACTATTGACTGTGAAAGATTTCGCTTAGCTATTATAGACAAGTATTCTAGTAACTATGCTAAAAATATGTGGTCTAGATTTAAAGCGTGTCTGGGCTATGCAGAAAGATTGGGTTATATTGATAGAGTTCCTTTTAAAGGATTAGATAATCCTAGAGGAAAGCACCCTGATACAAAATTTTGGACATTTGATGAATTTAAGAAGGTAATAAACTCTTTTGATATTAGTGAGTATGAGGGACTCCATAATTACATGACAATCTGGTTATATTTTATGACTGGCTTAAGAGTTAGTGAGGGTATTGCTCTTAAATGGGAAGATATTGATTTTGAACGTAAATGGATTCATGTTCATTCGACAATTGAGAAAGACAAAAACGGTGTATGGTATGCTAAACAACAAACAAAGACAGTAGCAGGGAATCGTAAAATTGATTTAGATGATTTTACGATTACAATACTTAAAAAATGGCGAGAAGTTCAAATAAAGAATGATGATAAAGATTATGTAATATCACGTTTTGGTGCCCCCTTGTGTAAGTCTACAATTTCTAGGATAATAAAAAGGCATGCTAGAGTTGCGGGTGTACCAGAAATTACGGGGAAAGGTTTAAGACATAGTCACGCTTCCTACCTTATAAATGTATTGCATAAGGATACCTTATATGTTTCATATCGATTAGGACATGCTGATAAGTCAACCACGTTGAATACATATAGTCACTGGTATTATTCAGGTGATTCAACAATTTCAGAAGAGATTACAGACAGTTTAGATAATCTTGGATTATCAATTTACCTACCAAATTCCTGCCAAAGTTGAAAATGGAGGAATTAACCCACTAATACTGGGAGAAAAATAAGATTAGCAAATT
>BNJS01002656.1_pt1 | contig 19887 bp, 28 predicted proteins | sample 8540461 | NCBI WGS metagenome assembly BNJS01 (sample SAMD00202454, study PRJDB9452) | human saliva metagenome | isolation source: human saliva | place: Japan | reverse complement strand
GAAATAATAACTAAAAAGAGGTTGGGATTCACAAATTCCAGCCTTTTTCTGACTAGAGAAGCTACTAGAAGTAGCCTAATACTCAATGAAAATCAAAGAGCAAACTAGGAAGCTAGCCGCAGGCTGTACTTGAGTACGGCAAGGTGAAGCTGACGTGGTTTGAATTTGATTTTGCTAAATTCCCAAACTAAGTTCCATCGCTAATTCAAGTGGAAGTTAGTCTGATAAAAACACTAAAAACCAGTGGCAATCCGTGTCAAGGTAAGTTCCACTGGTTTTAATCATGCTTGGTTTTATAGCTTTTGTAGCCGAAAGGAATCGAAAAAAAGAGCGCACAAAATCCTCTCATCTGAAAGCGTTTCAGATTAAGTTCCGCTATGGTGGAAGTTACTTTGAGAAGTTACCTGAATTTGATTTTCGAAGAGTATAAATAAGTGGCTAAATTCCCAAACTAAGTTCCATCGCTAATTCAAGTGGAAGTTAGTCTGATAAAAACCCTAAAAACCAGTGGCAATCCGTGTCAAGGTAAGTTCCACTGGTTTTAATCATGCTTGGTTTTATAGCTTTTGTAGCCGAAAGGAATCGAAAAAAAGAGCGCACAAAATCCCCTCATCTGAAAGTGTTTCAGATTAAGTTCCGCTATGGTGGAAGTTAGTGTGAGACGTTTGAATGGGGTTGAAGATTAATTTTTAGATTTTATGTTGGAGTAATTTAGAAGATTGGCAGACATCTTCTGCAGGTATTTTAGAAATGCCAAGAAGCTTAGGAATTTCTTCTCCATAAGTAAAGGCAAAGAGTTCATAAGCTGACTTTCCATTCAAAGCAGCACGTTTGACGCTGTTAATATGCGAACAGACGAGATTGATGTCCTCTTGAGTTAAGTTGTCAAAAGAAGTTCCCTTAGGAAGAATGTCGCGAATCAAGGTGTGATTTTTTTCTCAATTCTCCCTTTTCTGATCAGAGCGATTAGGATCACAAAAGAAGAGTTTACACTCTCCTCGAACATCCATTTCGATATCATCAACCCTGGCAAACTCTCCACCATTATCAGTCAGAATGACAGGAAAGAGTTGGAAGAAATCATTATCCGCTTGGTGAAGAGTGTTTTTGATATCATAGAGGTGTTTGGTAACCTCAAGGGCAGTTTTATTATCCAGCAGTCTAGCGAAGATAAAGTTACAGAAAGAGAGATTGAAGGTGAGTAGGACTTTACCTCCCATTCTACCCATAACGGTGTCCATTTCCAGCCAGTAATTCAGTTGCTTAAGGGCCAAATAATTTTGGAAATCCTCATAGGAACGGCCTTTTTTCAATTCTTTAGGGATGGAAGGTAGCTTACTTTTTCTTCTCTCTTTAAATTTAACGGCTCTAGCTAAATCAATCGGAGCGATAGACAGGTAACCTTTTCGGATGTGTCGATAGACAGTTGAGGAATAACATCAAGGTTATGAGTTTTGAGGATATGATAGATGTGTTGTCCCTTTTTAACACCGTCAGAAATGATTTTATCCATATCCCAGAAAGTCTGCGAGTTGAGAGGAGTTCCTTCACGAGCTTCGATAAGAGTTTGTTCGTATTAGGTAGAATATTTTCTGATAGCCACAATTTTGCCTTCTTTTAGGGCACCCATTACAGACAAAGGGAGCTTTATCAAGTAGAGGGCAAGGAAGGTTGTTAGAGGTAGAGTCTCTAATTTGTTTGTTTCGTTTGACTTCTTTGGAAACAGTAGTTGGGTCTTTTAGTATAAATTGCTCAATAGCTTTGAAGGTTTCACCGCGCTCTAAACCTAATTGGATATCATTACGGTCTGAAAGGGTAAGGTGTTTATGTTTGGTCATAGTAGGCCTCATTTCTACCACAAACGTTTCACACTTAATTCCACCATAAAAATCCGTTTTAGACTAATTTCCACTTTGGTCAGGAAAGTGGAAGTTACTTTGAGAAGTTATCGTATAAATAAGTGAGGGTACTGAAATAGAACAAAATATGGTATAATTGATAAGATAGATAGAATCGAGGATATTATGTCATTTACGAAATTTCAATTTAAAAACTATATTAGAGAAGCCTTGGAGGAGTTGAAATTTACAACTCCTACAGAGGTGCAAGATAAGTTGATTCCTATTGTTTTGGCAGGTCGTGACCTAGTCGGTGAATCAAAAACAGGTTCAGGGTAAGACCCATACTTTCTTGTTACCGATTTTCCAGCAGTTAGATGAAGAGAGCGATAGTGTACAGGCAGTGATTACGGCACCGAGCCGTGAGTTGGCTACTCAGATTTACCAAGCAGCTCGTCAGATTGCTACTCACTCAGAAGTAGAAGTTCGTGTGGTTAATTATGTGGGTGGGACAGATAAGGCTCGCCAGATTGACAAATTGGCAAGTAACCAGCCTCATATTGTTATCGGAACGCCAGGTCGTATCTATGACTTTGGTAAAATCTGGTGATCTAGCTATTCACAAGGCTAAGACCTTTGTGGTCGATGAGGCAGACATGACCTTGGATATGGGATTCTTGGAAACTGTTGATAAGATTGCTGGCAGTCTTCCAAAAGACCTGCAATTCATGGTCTTCTCAGCGACTATCCCACAAAAACTGCAACCATTCTTGAAAAAATACTTGTCAAATCCTGTTATGGAGAAAATCAAGACCAAAACGGTTATTTCTGACACCATTGATAATTGGTTGATTTCTACCAAGGGACGTGATAAGAATGCTCAAATTTACCAGTTGACTCAGTTGATGCAACCGTATTTGGCAATGATTTTTGTTAACACTAAAACGCGTGCTGATGAATTGCATTCATACCTGACTGCTCAAGGCTTGAAGGTGGCAAAGATTCATGGAGATATTGCCCCTCGTGAGCGCAAACGTATCATGAATCAGGTGAAAAATCTGGATTTTGAGTATATTGTCGCAACAGATTTGGCAGCGCGTGGAATTGATATTGAAGGTGTCAGTCATGTCATCAATGATGCCATTCCGCAAGATTTATCCTTCTTTGTTCACCGTGTTGGTCGTACTGGACGAAATGGCCTACCAGGTACAGCTATTACCCTTTATCAGCCAAGTGATGACTCGGATATCCGTGAGTTGGAGAAATTGGGAATCAAGTTTACTCCTAAGATGGTCAAAGACGGGGAATTTCAAGATACCTATGACCGTGATCGTCGTGCCAACCGTGAGAAAAAACAAGATAAACTTGATATCGAAATGATTGGTTTGGTCAAAAAGAAAAAGAAAAAAGTCAAACCAGGTTATAAGAAAAAAATTCAATGGGCGGTTGATGAAAAACGCCGCAAGACCAAGCGTGCTGAAAATCGCGCTCGTGGTCGTGCAGAGCGTAAAGCAAAACGCCAAACATTTTAATAGCAATTGTTGGAGTACTGAGCTCCAACTTTTTGATTTATGAGAACGAAATATCTAAACTGAAACATTACATTAAAGACTGCAAATTGCGTTTAAAAAAATGGTATAATGATAAAGTTATATAGTCCCGATAAGATGGTAGGCATTTATCACTAAGAGTTTTCCTATCAGTACTTTGCGCAATTCGCAAAGAATGACGACTCCAAAGTCGTTCGTCATTCTACGGTTGCCGCTATAGGGCGGCCAACCTATGCGCCTTACTAGCTTCAGAAATAAAAAAGTGTCGTTTTTATTTCTTTCGCGTCGTAACTCTTAGATAATGGAAATACCTATCAGTACTTTGTAACTCTATAACACTATTTTTAAGGGGGGACATTTTTATGTCAGAACGTAAATTATTCACGTCTGAGTCTGTATCTGAGGGGCATCCAGATAAGATTGCAGACCAAATTTCAGATGCGATTTTGGATGCTATTTTAGCTAAGGATCCAGAGGCGCACGTTGCTGCTGAGACAGCTGTATATACTGGTTCCGTCCATGTTTTTGGTGAAATATCTACAAATGCCTATGTGGATATTAACCGTGTGGTTCGTGATACCATTGCAGAAATTGGCTACACCAATACAGAGTATGGTTTTTCTGCTGAGACGGTGGGAGTCCATCCGTCACTTGTTGAGCAGTCACCAGATATTGCCCAAGGTGTTAATGAAGCCTTGGAGGTTCGTGGAAATGCAGACCAAGATCCATTGGACTTGATTGGGGCTGGAGACCAAGGACTCATGTTTGGATTTGCAGTGGATGAAACAGAAGAGCTCATGCCGTTGCCAATTTCACTCAGTCATAAGTTGGTTCGTCGTCTGGCAGAACTTCGTAAGTCTGGGGAAATTAGCTATCTTCGCCCAGATGCTAAATCACAAGTTACTGTTGAGTATGACGAAAATGATCGTCCAGTACGTGTGGACACAGTTGTTATTTCTACTCAGCACGATCCAGAAGTCAGCAACGAACAAATTCACAATGATGTCATTAACAAGGTTATCAAAGAGGTTATTCCAGCCTCTTACTTGGATAAGCAAACAAAATTCTTCATCAATCCAACTGGTCGCTTTGTAATCGGTGGACCTCAAGGAGACTCAGGTTTGACTGGTCGTAAGATTATCGTAGATACTTATGGTGGCTACTCCCGTCACGGTGGTGGTGCTTTCTCTGGTAAAGATGCGACTAAGGTGGACCGTTCTGCGTCATATGCGGCTCGCTATATTGCCAAGAATATCGTTGCAGCAGGTCTTGCTAAGAAAGCAGAAGTGCAATTGGCTTACGCTATCGGTGTTGCGCAGCCTGTCTCTGTTCGTATCGATACCTTTGGTACAGGAACAGTAGCTGAAAGCAAGCTTGAAAAAGCAGCTCGTCAAATCTTTTGACCTTCGCCCTGCAGGAATTATCCAAATGCTGGACCTCAAGCGTCCAATTTACCGTCAAACAGCGGCTTATGGACACATGGGACGTACAGATATTGACCTTCCATGGGAACGTTTGGACAAGGTAGATGCTTTGAAAGAAGCAGTAAAATAAGATCTTAAGAGGGAGTTCCCTCTTTTTAATATACTATTTCCTCTAAAATCATTGAAATTATAGCCTGAATTTGATATGATATCTCTATGGATAAAAGTAGAGCAAAACGTGTTGAGCACGATAAAAAGAGAATCGGTTTAATAGCCCTAGTAGCTATCTTTTCAGTAAGTATTTGTGTCCTTGGTTCAATGATTGGATACAAAGTATATACAAAGCAAAGTTTTGAACAAAAGATTGAATCTCTCAAAAAAGAGAAAGATGATCAATTGAGTGAGGGAAATCAGAAAGATCATTTTCGTAAGGGACAAGCCGAAGTGATTGCCTATTATCCTCTCCAAGGGGAGCAAGTGATTTCATCTGTAAAAGAAATCATGACACAGGATATTAAGGAAAATCTGGAAGACAAGGAAAATCTGGTTTTTTATTATACGGAGAAACAGGATTCGACTTTAAAAGGGATTGTTAACCGAAGTGTGATGAAACAAGTCTATGATTTAACTTCGTCAAAAGTTGAAGAGACTGAAAAAACTAGTCTGGCAAAAGTACATTTGACAGAAGATGGTAAACCTTTCACACTTGATCAATTATTTTCAGATGCTAGTAAAGCTAAAGAGCAGTTGTTAAAAGAAATCACTTCTTTCTTACAGGATAAGAAAGTGGAGCAAGAAAAGATAGATCAGCTTGTTAAAGGTTTTTCTGACCAAGACTTGTCTGCATGGAATTTTGATTACAAGGATAGTCAGATTATCCTTTATCCAAGTCAGTCAGTTGAAAATCTAGACGAGATTGCCTTGCCAGTATCTAGTTTCTTTGAAGTTATTCAGTCCTCTTATTTATTAGATAAGGATGCAGAGCTATATAAGGCTTATTATGAGAAGAAAAATCGTAAAGTAGTAGCCTTGACTTTTGATGATGGACCAAATCCTGCAACAACAAATCAAGCATTAGATACTCTTTCTAAGTATGGAATTAAGGCTACTTTCTTTGTTTTAGGTAAGAATGTTTCTGGAAATGAAGAGATTTTGAAACGCATGAAAGCAGATGGCCATGTCATTGGAAACCATAGTTGGAGCCATCCAGTGCTTTCAAAACTTTCGCTTGATGAAGCTAAAAAACAGATTACTGATACTGAAGATGCGCTAACTAAAGTGTTGGGGTCTAGCTCCAAACTTATGCGCCCCCCTTATGGAGCCATTACAGACGACATTCGCAATAGCCTCGATTTGAGCTTTATTATGTGGGATGTGGATAGTTTGGACTGGAAAAGTAAAAATGAAGCATCTATTTTGACAGAAATTCAGCGTGAAGTCAAGAATGGTTCTATTATTCTCATGCATGATATCCATGTTGAGAGTGTAAATGCTCTACCGAAGGTCATTGACTACTTGAAAGGGCAAGGTTATGACTTTGTGACAATTCCAGATTTGTTAGACTCTCGTCTTAAAGCTCATCAGCTCTATTACGGCCGCAATCAATAATACACAAAATCTAAAGAGAAAAGTTTTCCTTGAAAATTTGGCTCTTTGGATTTTCTTCTCATAGAAAGGAAAAATAATGAAATCTTATACTTTAAACAATGGTGTTACAATTCCAGTACTGGGATTTGGAACCTGGAAAGCTGAAAATGGAGAGATTGCCTATCAAGCTGTACTAGAGGCTTTAAAGGCAGGCTATCGCCATATCGATACGGCAGCTATTTATAAAAATGAAGAAAGCGTTGGTCGTGCCATTCAAGATAGTGGCATTCCACGTGAGGAAATTTGTAACCAGTAAACTCTGGAATACAAATCACAACTATGAGCAAGCTCGTCAGGCTTTTGAAGAGTCTTTAGAGAAGCTGGGCTTGGAATATTTGGATTTGTATTTGATTCATTGGCCGAACCCAAAACCTCTCAGAGAAAAATGACCACTGGAAAAATCCGAAATGCTGAAGTTTGGAGAGCGATGGAGGATCTTTATCTAGAAGGTAAAATCCGTGCTATCGGAGTTAGTAATTTCCTTCCCCATCATTTGGATGCCTTGCTTGAAACAGCAAGAATCGTTCCTGCGGTTAATCAAGTTCGTTTGGCACCAGGTGTGTATCAAGAGGAAGTAGTAGATTACTGTCGAGAAAAAGGAATTTTATTGGAAGCTTGGGGGCCTTTTGGTCAGGGAGAACTGTTTGATAGCAAGCAAGTGCAAGAAATTGCGGCAAATCACGGAAAGTCTGTTGCTCAAATAGCCTTGGCCTGGAGCTTAGCAGAAGGATTTTTACCGCTTCCAAAATCTGTCACAGCATCTCGTATTCAGGCTAATCTTGATTGCTTTGGAATTGAACTGAGTCATGAGGAGCGAGAAACCTTAAAAACGATTGCTGTTCAGTCGGGTGCTCCACGAGTTGATGATATGGATTTCTAGAAAATCATAAAAAGAATTGTACATTGTTCTAATTTTTGATATAATAGTCAGCAGGAAAGAAAGTCTTATGGCGTTCTTCAAGCGAGCTTGGGATAGTGGGAGCCAAGTAGGACAAAATAAAGAACTGGCGCTTTCTGTAGTATTTTTAAAAACAATGAAGTAATAAATTAGGGTGGAACCGCGTTTCTGACGCCCCTAGTCGCAAGGCTTGGGTGTTGAAATTCGGTTCTTTTTGATTTTGAACCTGAGTCTTCTTTCAAGAAAATCAGTCCTGGATTTTCTATACAGTCTCACTGCTTCATGTGTTTAAGCTAGACGCAGTACTAACTCGTCTTGCCTCGTATAATCGACGAGGCAGACTCGTATCGCAAGAAATCATTTTTATTAAAGGAGTATTCAATGTCTAAGAAATTAACATTTCAAGAAATTATTTTGACTTTGCAACAATTTTGGAATGACCAAGGTTGTATGCTTATGCAGGCTTATGACAATGAAAAAGGTGCGGGAACAATGAGTCCTTACACTTTTCTTCGTGCTATCGGACCTGAGCCATGGAATGCGGCTTATGTAGAGCCATCACGTCGTCCTGCTGACGGTCGTTACGGGGAAAACCCTAACCGTCTTTACCAACACCACCAATTCCAAGTGGTCATGAAGCCTTCTCCATCAAATATCCAAGAACTTTACCTTGAGTCTTTGGAAAAATTGGGAATCAATCCTTTGGAACACGATATTCGTTTCGTTGAGGACAACTGGGAAAATCCCATCAACTGGTTCAGCTGGTCTTGGTTGGGAAGTTTGGCTTGATGGGATGGAAATCACTCAGTTCACTTATTTCCAACAAGTCGGTGGATTGGCAACTGGCCCTGTGACCGCGGAAGTTACCTATGGTTTGGAGCGCTTGGCTTCTTACATCCAGGAAGTAGACTCTGTCTATGATATCGAGTGGGCTGATGGTGTAAAATACGGAGAAATCTTTATCCAGCCTGAGTACGAGCACTCAAAATATTCATTTGAAATTTCGGACCAAGAAATGTTGCTTGAAAACTTTGATAAGTTTGAAAAAGAAGCTGGTCGTGCCTTAGAAGAAGGCTTGGTACACCCTGCCTATGACTATGTTCTCAAATGTTCACACACCTTTAACCTGCTTGATGCGCGTGGTGCAGTATCTGTAACAGAGCGCGCAGGCTATATCGCTCGTATCCGTAACTTGGCCCGTGTCGTAGCCAAAACCTTTGTCGCAGAACGTAAACGCCTAGGCTACCCACTTTTGGATGAAGCAACACGAGCTAAACTCTTAGCAGAAGACGCAGAATAGTGAGTAATACTGTGCTCTAAAATCGTTAGAGGCAAGTCGAAGACTTGCTAGAGGGATATGCACCGCCGTACTGTTATGTGGGGATTTTTGAAACCTTAGGTTCAAAAATTAGTCAGCTAAATCCACTTTGATGAGACTGTTGGAAATCTTAATTAATTTTGTATTAGATTTCCATACAGACTCACAAAGTTAGTTAGCGACGTCCCCAGTACCTAAGGTGCATATCAAAAAAGATTGAAGAAAATGTAAAGGAAAAAACATGACAAAAAACTTATTAGTAGAACTCGGTCTTGAAGAATTACCAGCCTATGTTGTCACACCAAGTGAAAAACAACTAGGCGAAAAAATGGCAGCCTTCCTCAAGGAAAACCGCCTGTCTTTTGAAGCTGTTCAAACCTTCTCAACACCACGTCGTTTGGCTGTTCGTGTAACTGGTCTTGCAGAGAAACAGTCTGATTTGACAGAAGATTTTAAGGGGCCAGCAAAGAAAATTGCCTTGGATAGCGATGGGAACTTCACCAAAGCAGCTCAAGGATTTGTCCGTGGAAAAGGCTTGACTGTTGAAGATATCGAATTCCGTGAAATCAAGGGTGAAGAATATGTCTATGTCACTAAGGAAGAAATTGGTCAAGCAGTTGAAGCCATTGTTTCAGGTGTTGTGGATGTCTTGAAGTCACTGACTTTCCCTGTCAGTATGCACTGGGCTGGTAATAGCTTTGAATACATCCGTCCTGTTCACACTTTAACCGTTCTTTTAGATGAGCAAGAGTTTGATTTGGATTTCCTTGATATAAAGGGTGATCGTGTCAGCCGTGGTCATCGTTTCTTGGGACAAGAAACCAAGATTCAGTCAGCCTTGAGCTATGAAGAAGACCTTCGTGCACAGTTTGTAATTGCAGATCCACGTGAACGTGAGCAAATGATTGTTGACCAAATCAAAGAAATCGAAGCTGAAACATGGTGTACGTATCGAAATTGATGCTGATTTGCTTAAATGAAGTCTTGAACTTGGTTGAATACCCAACTGCCTTTATGGGAAGTTTTGATGCCAAATACCTTGAAGTTCCAGAAGAAGTTTTGGTGACTTCGATGAAGGAACACCAACGTTACTTTGTTGTCCGTGATCAAGATGGTAAACTCTTGCCAAACTTTATTTCTGTTCGTAACGGAAATGCAGAGCATTTGGAAAATGTCATCAAAGGAAATGAAAAAGTCTTGGTAGCTCGTTTGGAAGACGGAGAATTCTTCTGGCGTGAAGACCAAAAATTGGTGATTTCAGATCTTGTTGAAAAATTAAACAATGTCACCTTCCATGAGAAGATTGGTTCCCTTCGTGAGCACATGATTCGTACGGGTCAGATTGCTGTACTTTTGGCTGAAAAAGCAGGTTTGTCAGTGGATGAAACAGTTGACCTAGCTCGCGCAGCTGCCATTTACAAGTTTGACTTGTTGACAGGTATGGTTGGTGAATTTGACGAGCTCCAAGGAATTATGGGTGAGAAGTATGCCCTTCTTGCTGGGGAAACTCCAGCAGTCGCGGCTACTATTCGTGAACACTATATGCCTACATCAGCTGAAGGAGAGCTTCCAGAGAGCAAGGTAGGTGCAGTGCTTGCCATTGCAGACAAATTGGATACGATTTTGAGTTTCTTCTCAGTAGGTTTGATTCCATCAGGTTCTAATGACCCGTATGCTCTTCGTCGTGCAACTCAAGGTGTAGTTCGTATCTTGGATGCCTTTGGTTGGCACATTGCTATGGATGAGCTGATTGATAGCCTTTATGCATTGAAATTTGACAGCTTGACTTATGAAAATAAAGCAGAAGTTATGGACTTTATCAAGGCTCGTGTTGATAAGATGATGGGTTCTACTCCAAAAGATATCAAGGAAGCCGTTCTTGCAGGATCAAACTTTGTCGTGGCGGATATGTTGGAAGCAGCAAGCGCTCTCGTGGAAGCAAGCAAGGAAGATGACTTCAACCATCTGTTGAATCACTTTCTCGTGCCTTTAACTTGGCTGAGAAGGCAGAAGGAGTTGCTACAGTTGATTCAGCACTATTTTGAAAATGACCAAGAAAAAGCCTTTGGCAGAAGCAGTAGAAACACTTGTTTTATCAGGATCTGCAAGTCAGCAATTGAAACAACTCTTTGCGCTTAGCCCAGTCATTGATGCTTTCTTTGAGAATACCATGGTAATGGCAGAAGATCAGGCTGTCCGTCAAAATCGCTTGGCTATCTTGTCTCATTTAACTCAAAAAGCAGCTAAACTTGCTCGTTTTAACCAAATTAACACTAAATAAAATTTGATAAACGGACTTTATCTTATCACAAAGGAGAAGAAATGGATCAGAAAAAAATTGATCGTATCAACGAGCTTGCCAAAAAGAAAAAAGCAGAAGGCTTGACACCAGAAGAAAAAGTGGAACAAGCTAAACTACGTGAGGAGTACATCGAAGGTTATCGTCGCACTGTTCGTCACCACATTGAAGGAATTAAAATTGTGGATGAAGAAGGAAACGATGTTACACCAGAGAAACTACGTCAAGTCCAACGTGAAAAAGGTTTACATGGTCGTAGTCTCGATGACCCAAATTCATAATAAATATTCTTTCTTTTAACAAAGATAGATGAAATAATAACCAAAAGACTAGCAGTTTTGTGTCTGCTAGTCTTTTTATCACTAAAAAAGGAACCAAAGATGGTTCCTAAAACTATTATTAGTTACTTGCGCCAGATGTAGCGTCTGCGCCACCACCGTGACCTCCAGCATCACCTGCATCAGAAGCTCCAGATGTAGCATCTGCACCGCCATGTCCTCCAGCAGGAGCTGCAGCATTTCCACCAACTAGACGTTGACCAGTTGTATTGAGGTACCAGTCAAGCCATGGTTGGAAATTAAAGATAATCTCATTAATTCCAGCATATGAACCATCTGGATAGTACATTGCTTGGTAGTTATGGGTATTAATAACACCTTCAGGTGTTCCCTGGCACAATTGTACGGACATATTCTTGATCACCATTACGCAATACGCCGACAACCCATTCAACGTTTTTTTCATTCTAGCAGCTGGCAATGAACCGTGTACTGTTCCTAATCGGCTTTCCTGATTGAGCATCGTACACGTTTACCAAACATTGTATCTGGGATCTTGGTGTGCGTTATTATAGTACAAGAATTGGTTATTATCATCTGCAAATGTCAATTCAAAATGGCATTGCTTTCAAGAACATATCAATTTGGTTAACTGTCAAGATACCGTGGTCTAGTTTAACGTAAGTATCTCCAGAAACAGCTCCAACAAGTTCAGCAGCTTTTTTTCTACCCATTCAGGATCATCAGGGTCAACACCTTGAATGGTAGTTGCGATTGGATTTGTACAATATAAATCTTCTGGCTCAATTGGTTTTGGTTTTTTCAATTTTGAAACGACTCCCACATATTTTACAAAGTTGTCCAAGCATGTTTCAAGGAAATTAACAGTTCCTTCATTTGTGATATTTCCATTAACATCAAAAGCTTCTTTAGCTTTACCAAGAAGGAATTCATTTCCTGGAAGTGTGTAGGCATTGACACCTGGAGCGTCAAGAATCTTACGAAGGTGAACTTGGGCACGAGAAGTACCTTGGTCATAGTAAGAAGCACCCACAATCATGACTGGTTTGTTTTCAAATGGATGAACTTCATATGAAAGCCATTCAAGAACAGATTTTAGGGAAGCTGAGATTGTGTGGTTGTGCTCAGGAGTAGCGATGATAACACCATCAGCACGAGTAATTTTGTTATATAAATAACGTAATTGGAAACTTTCGTCCCATTTTTCGTCTTGGTTAAACATTGGAACTTCGTCAATTTCAAGAACTTCTAATTCAAATTTGAGTTTGAAGTGACGACGGATGAATTCCAAGAGTTTACGGTTATATGATTGATCGTAGTTTGATCCTACAAGTCCAACAAATTTCATTCTTTTTGGTCTCCTATCTTACAAATTTTCCCAGTCAAAGTCTTCAGCATCTTTGCGAAGTAATTCTTGTGCATTGCGCAATTTTTCTGTGATTTTTACAAAGATACGGAAGTCGTCAAAAGTGGCATCCAGTTTTTTGATAACATCAAGATCTACTAGGTCTCCACTTGGGTTGAAGGCTTGAAGAGAATGTGAAAGCAAGAATTCATCTGGAAGGACACTTGCTTTAATTTCTGGGGCATTCAAGATTTGGCGAAGTTGTAATTGGGCACGTGATGAACCAAGCGTACCGTAAGAAGCACCAGTAATCATGATTGGTTTGTTCAAAAGTGGGTAAATACCGTATGACAACCAAGCAAGAGCGCTCATCAAAACAGCTGGGATAGAGTGGTCATACTCAGGAGTACCGATAATAACGCCATCTGCCTCTTCAATTTTAGCAGCAATTTCTAAAATTTCAACAGGTACTTTGCTTTGTCAGCTGGTTTGTTGAAAGACAGGAATGTCTTTAATTTCAACAAGTTCAATTTCAGCTTTTTCAGCAAAGTGTTTTTGCATGTATTGAAGCAATTGGCGGTTTGTAGAACGTTTTGAATTTGTTCCAACAATAGCAATAAGTTTTAACATGAGATTTCCTTTCTCTTTTTACATAATACGATTTTAAAACTCCATTGAAACATCTATTTCTATAGAGTAGGAATTCCTGAAGAACAGCTTAGGTGACCTTCTTTATCGATGAGGATAGCTTCGATGCCCTCCAAACTTTCGACTTGCCAGAGGATAGAAGCAGGTCTTTCTCCAAATAGACGAGTTGTCCAGATTTCACCATCAACTGATTTATCAGAGATGATTGTTAGACTAGCTAGTTCTGTTTCAACAGGATATCCTGTTTGGCTGTCAAAAATATGATGGTAATCTTTTCCATCGACAGTCAGGTGACGTTCATAAATGCCTGAAGTCACGACAGATTTATTGATAACAGGGATGGTCATTAAGTGATTTCCCCTCGGATTAGCTGGGTCTTGAATCCCGATTTGCCAAGGCTGATTTCCTCTTGCCTGATTTTTTCCAATAGTCAGGATATTCCCTCCCAGATTGATCAAGGCAGATGTCACTCCCTCTTCTCTAAGAAATTGGGAAACTTTATCCGCACTATAACCCTTGGCTAAACAACCAAGATCGATCTTCATTCCTTTCTGTTTCAAGAATACAGTGGAAGTGGAAGAATCTAACTCTATAGAATGAGGATTGATTAAAGGAAGCACTGATTCAATCTCTTGAGGTTGGGCGACTTTGGCATCTGAAAAACCGATGCGCCAGGTTTGAATCAAGGGACCAATGCTGATGTTGAGATGACTAGAGGGCGCTAGGCTATGTTCTAATCCAAGTGAAATCAGTTCAAACAGGTCTGGATGAACTTTGACAGGAGCTATACCAGCTTGATAATTAATCTCCATCAACTCAGATTCTTGGCTATTGGCATTGAAGCGGTATTCAAGTTCTCTGAGCAAATCAAAAGATTTTTGGAGCAAGATATCAGATCGCTCATCTACTAATGAAATAGTGATAGTAGTCCCCATTAGCCGTTCAGAATGTGAACTAAGAGGCAAGCTACCAACTCCTTTCTCTTATGAAAAGAAGGTTGAAATATTGTAAATTTATATTAAATTTAACCCCTTACATTTTCTTTCCATGATACTAGCATACCATAAAGTCAGCGTTTTCACAAATAAAATTTGTAAAGTTGTCAAGAAATATGCTCAGAAAATAAAGAGTAATTGTAAGAAAGGCTGATAAAATACAGATTATTTACATTTTTTTACAAAAAAATCGGGAAAATTAGCTAAACTCTTGTAAACGCTAACAGTAAATGTTATACTAGAAGAGTAAATTTAAAATTGAAGGTAGGAATTTTTCTATGAGTAAAATCGTTGTAGTTGGTGCTAACCACGCTGGTACAGCATGTATTAATACTATGTTGGATAATTTTGGCAATGAGAACGAAATCGTTGTATTTGACCAAAACTCTAACATCTCTTTCTTAGGATGTGGAATGGCACTTTGGATCGGTGAACAAATTGACGGTGCTGAAGGCTTGTTCTATTCTGATAAAGAAAAATTGGAAGCTAAAGGTGCTAAGGTTTACATGAACTCACCAGTTCTTTCAATCGACTATGATAACAAAGTAGTTACAGCAGAAGTTGAAGGGAAAGAGCACAAAGAATCATACGAGAAATTGATTTTCGCTACAGGTTCTACACCAATCTTGCCACCAATCGAAGGTGTTGAAATTGTTAAAGGAAACCGCGAATTTAAAGCAACTCTTGAAAATGTACAATTCGTTAAATTGTACCAAAACGCTGAAGAAGTTATCAATAAACTTGCTGACAAGAGCCAGCACCTTGACCGTATCGCCGTTGTTGGTGGTGGTTACATCGGTGTTGAACTTGCTGAAGCCTTTGAGCGTCTTGGAAAAGAAGTTGTCCTTGTTGATATCGTTGATACTGTTTTGAACGGTTACTATGACAAAGACTTCACACAAATGATGGCGAAGAACTTGGAAGACCACAACATCCGCTTGGCGCTTGGTCAAACAGTAAAAGCTATCCAAGGTGATGGAAAAGTTGAACGCTTGGTTACTGATAAAGAAACATTTGATGTGGATATGGTTGTTCTTGCAGTTGGTTTCCGTCCAAACACAGCTCTTGCTGATGGTAAGATTGAACTCTTCCGTAACGGTGCCTTCCTTGTAGACAAGAAACAAGAAACATCTATCCCAGGTGTATTTGCCGTTGGTGACTGTGCAACTGTTTATGACAATGCTCGTAAAGATACTAGCTATATTGCTCTTGCTTCAAACGCTGTACGTACTGGTATCGTTGGTGCATATAACGCTTGTGGACATGAATTGGAAGGAATCGGTGTGCAAGGTTCAAATGGTATCTCAATCTACGGTCTTCACATGGTTTCAACTGGTTTGACACTTGAAAAAGCAAAAGCTGCAGGTTACAATGCGACTGAAACAGGCTTTAACGATCTTCAAAAACCAGAATTCATGAAACATGATAACCATGAAGTAGCGATTAAGATTGTCTTTGACAAAGATAGCCGTGAAATTCTTGGTGCCCAAATGGTTTCACATGATATTTCAATCAGCATGGGAATTCACATGTTCTCACTTGCTATCCAAGAGCATGTGACAATTGATAAATTGGCATTGACAGACCTCTTCTTCTTGCCACACTTCAACAAACCATACAACTACATCACAATGGCTGCTCTTACAGCTGAAAAATAAAAATGAATGAGCTATCTGGCCTTAAGTTAAGGTCAGATAGTTTTTTAACTCAATCTGTACCCATACAATTATGATTTTTTTATCTTGTGATTCATTCTAATCTAACTTAAAATGAAATGGTAGCTACCAATACAAATGATGAGGATAAAACAAATGACTGAAAATCGTTATGAATTAAATAAAAACTTGGCGCAGATGCTCAAGGGTGGGGTTATCATGGACGTTCAGAACCCTGAACAGGCCCGTATTGCAGAGGCTGCTGGTGCGGCAGCTGTTATGGCCTTGGAGCGGATTCCAGCTGATATTCGTGCAGCTGGTGGGGTTTCCCGCATGAGTGATCCAAAGATGATTAAGGAAATCCAAGAAGCGGTTAGCATTCCAGTAATGGCCAAGGTCAGAATCGGGCACTTTGTTGAAGCTCAGATTTTAGAGGCTATTGAGATTGACTATATCGATGAGAGTGAGGTTTTATCTCCAGCTGACGACCGTTTCCATGTGGATAAGAAAGAATTCCAAGTTCCTTTTGTCTGTGGAGCTAAGGACTTGGGAGAAGCCTTGCGTCGTATTGCTGAAGGAGCTTCTATGATTCGTACAAAAGGAGAGCCGGGTACGGGGGATATCGTCCAAGCTGTTCGTCATATGCGTATGATGAATCAGGAAATTCGCCGCATTCAAAACCTACGTGAGGACGAACTTTATGTTGCCGCCAAGGACTTACAAGTCCCTGTAGAATTGGTTCAATACGTCCATGAACATGGAAAATTGCCTGTTGTAAACTTTGCAGCTGGAGGCGTTGCAACGCCAGCAGATGCTGCGCTGATGATGCAATTAGGGGCAGAAGGCGTCTTTGTCGGTTCAGGTATTTTCAAGTCAGGAGATCCTGTTAAACGGGCGAGTGCTATTGTTAAGGCTGTGACTAACTTCCGTAATCCTCAAATCCTAGCTCAAATCTCTGAAGATTTAGGGGAAGCCATGGTTGGTATTAATGAAAATGAAATCCAAATTCTCATGGCAGAGCGAGGAAAATAGATGAAAATCGGAATATTGGCCTTGCAAGGTGCCTTTGCAGAACATGCAAAAGTGCTAGATCAAATTAGGTGTCGAGAGTGTTGAAATCAGAAATTTAGAAGATTTTCAGCAAATATCAGAGTGACTTGTCGGGTTTGATATTACCTGGTGGGGAGTCTACAACCATGGGCAAGCTCTTACGTGAGCAGGACATGCTGATTCCTATTCGAGAAGCCATTCTATCTGGATTACCAGTGTTTGGGACCTGTGCGGGTTTAATTTTGCTGGCTAAGGAAATTACTTCTCAGGAAGAGAGTCATCTAGGAACTATGGATATGGTGGTCGAGCGAAATGCCTATGGGCGCCAACTAGGGAGTTTCTATACGGAAGCAGAATGTAAGGGAGTTGGTCAGATTCCAATGACCTTTATCCGTGGTCCAATTATCAGTAGTGTTGGAGAGGGTGTAGAAATTCTAGCAACAGTTGATAATCAAATCGTTGCAGCCCAAGAAAAAAATATGTTGGTAACTTCTTTTCATCCAGAATTGACTGATGATGTGCGCTTGCACCAGTACTTTATCAATATGTGTAAAGAAAAAAGTTGAGATTGAATTTCTCAACTTTTTTACATGTAATAAACAATGGCAATGTATTGGAGGGCAGACGCAGCTAGGATAAAGAGATGCCAAATCATGTGGAAATAAGGTTTTTTCTTGGCGTAAAATCCAGCTCCAACTGTATAACAGAGTCCACCAGTTACCATAAGACTCCAGAAAATTGGTGTCGTTTGACTGATAATGGCTGGAATGATAGCCAGAACCAACCAGCCCATAATCAGGTAAAGAGCAAGGCTAAATTTCTCATTGACTTTTTTAGCAAAGATTTTATAGAGAATACCAAAGATGGTCGTTCCCCACTGGATGGTAATAATCAGATAGCCAAACCAGTTATTCATTAAGGTTAATACGACGGGCGTGTAAGATCCAGCAATGGCAACGTAAATCATAGAATGGTCAATGATTCTCAAGACATATTTATGGGTCGAACCATAGGCCATAGAGTGATAAATGGTGGATGATAGAAACATGAGAAAGAGACTAATAACGAAAATGGAAACGCCGATAGATGATAAAAATCCGTGTGCCTCATAACTATAGGTGGATGAAATGGGGAGTAAGATGAGCATGATGACTGCACCCACAGCATGGGTCACACTATTAGCAATCTCCTCTCCAAAACTGAGTTGTTTGCTGAGTTTAAGACTAGTGTTCATTGGATTACCTCCTCTTGAGTATGATGGATTAAGGCTAGAGTTTGATGATAGAGTTTAACGGTTTGGCAGCTGGTTTGGATAATGGGGTTAGCTGGGATCAATTCCTTGGTTCATGTAGTCCACAAAAGCATCGTAGAGTTGGTCTGAACTTGCTTGAGTTTGGAGAGTATTAAGTGTCTGAGCTATTTCTTGAATAGAAAATACAGATTTGAGGGTTGTGATAGCAATCAAACGGGCAATCTGTTGGCGTTGGTATTTTTTTCTTGTCAGGCTTTGTCAGGTAACCATGTTTCACATAATTGTTGACCATAGATGCTGTCAGGCCCTTGTCTTTATCAGGAGAGATAGGGGCGCAGACCTGATTGACATAGAGCAAAACCTGGTCCAGATAGAGGTCAATGTTTGGAATTTCTGCCCATTTTGGGTAGGAAAAGGTAGTTTTCATTTTCAACTCCTTTTTATCTAGTTTTAATAACTAGATTATAAAATAATAAAAACAGAAAGTCAAGTTTTAACTGCTTGTAGAAAAGACTTAAATTATGCTATGATGGGAGAAACTAGTCAGAAATGAGGAGAAAAGATGGAGATTCGTTTAGCTTTTCCAAATGAAGTAGATGCCATCATGCAGGTGATGGAGGATGCTAAAAAATGTTTAGCAGATGCTGGTAGTGACCAGTGGCAAAATGGTTATCCAAATGCTGATATTATTATTGAGGATATTATCTCAGGTCAAGCCTACGTAGCCTTGGAAGAGGGAGAACTACTAGCTTATGCTGCTGTGACCAAGAGTCCAGAGGCAGCCTATGAAGCCATTTATGAAGGAAAATGGCAAGCTGGAGAGTCAGAGTATCTAGTCTTTCACCGTATTGCTGTGGCAGCAGATGTCCAGGGACAGGGGAGTTGCTCAAACCTTTTCTAGAGGGCTTGATTGAAGGTTTTGATTATCTAGATTTTCGCTCAGATACGCATGCTGAAAACAAGGTCATGCAACATATTTTTGAAAAACTCGGTTTTAAACAGGTTGGTAAGGTTCCAGTTGATGGCGAACGCTTGGCCTATCAAAAATTGAAGAAATAATGCAAAAGAAGTACGCAAAAATGCTCTACTCTTCGCCAATAGGAACCCTGTCTCTGGTTGCTGATGACCATTATTTGTATGGAATTTGGGTGCAGGAGCAGAAGCATTTTGAGAGGGGACTAGGAGATGAAACGATAGAAGCAGTTGTTAGTCATCCCATTTTAGACCCAGTTATTGCTTGCTTAGATGCTTACTTTAAAGGCAAGCCTCAGGATTTATCCAACTTGCCCTTGGCTCCAATCGGAACGAATTTTGAAAAGCGAGTTTGGTCCTATTTACAGGGAATTCCTTATGGTCAGACAGTGACCTATGGACAAATAGCCCAAGAGCTGCAAGTGGATTCTGCTCAAGCAATTGGTGGAGCAGTGGGACGCAATCCTTGGTCTATCCTAGTACCTTGTCATCGTGTGCTGGGCGCAGGCAAGCGTCTGACAGGGTTATGCTGCAGGAGTGGAAAAGAAAGCCTGGCTCTTGGAGCATGAAGGTGCAGATTTTAAAGACATAAACAATAGAAAGTGAAAGACATGTTAGAATTTATCGAATACCCAAAATGTTCAACTTGTAAAAAAGCAAAACAAGAATTAAACCAACTCAGTGTGGACTATAAAGC
>BNJS01002609.1_pt1 | contig 19897 bp, 33 predicted proteins | sample 8540461 | NCBI WGS metagenome assembly BNJS01 (sample SAMD00202454, study PRJDB9452) | human saliva metagenome | isolation source: human saliva | place: Japan | reverse complement strand
GATCAGCAGCTCCGGATGCCGCGCACAGTAGGCTGTCAGCTCGACGTACGCATCGCGCCCTCTGTGAATCGCTCTGTATCGACCTGCCACGGCAGCGTTCCTGCCGTCACCGTCAGTGCCTGTGCCGTACGATCTTGATAGTGTCCGACCTCCTCCTGCGTCAGCCATGCGTATGGCGTAACGACATGATCGAGACGCTCTGTCAGCGGTTTTTCAATGGCGTAGTAGGAGAACCCCTGCGGCGCAATCAGTTCGATCAGTGTCGGCAGGATGTTCATGTGCCCGCCGATCATGTTCTCCGCAAAATCCGCTTTCGTCAACTGCGGATGATGCATCGAGAACGAGGTCAGCAGCCGCTCGCGCAGCAGCAGCTCTCCGCGTTCTGTCATCCCCGGAATCAACGGGAACTCTCCCCACATGATCCCCGTCACGATGAAGAGGGCTGTCTCGATAAGCCGCCCGCATTTCATCGATGAAACGGCAGAGTGCCTGATCGGCATCACCATGCACAGGCAAGCCCGCGATACTTCAGCGAGTCCTTTCCGTACGCCGCGGTCTCGTCAGCCGCCTCGCGTCGAATCCATACTCCTCAAACGGAAGCAGATACGGGCCATGATTTGATGTCGTATAGATGAAGTGAAACGATGGAGCATCCCTCTCGCGCGTATCCGCTGCCCCGCCTCTTCGAGAAAAAGATGGTCGTAGATACCGAGCCAGGTGTGCGGTGCATCCGATGGGCATATATCGGGGCCGCCGTACGCCGCATCAAAGCCGAGTGCGGGGATAAAAATGCGTCGGGCTCCCCGGTTCAATCCCCGCCATACCAGAAAGACGTACGATAGCCAGCAGCTTGAGGATGAGCGGCAGAGCTGCTCGGCAGCGTGTGCTCCCAGAAGAGCACATTTTTCGCCCAGCTCCAAGTCCGCATCGTAGACACCGGCAAGCAGACTCGTGAGCGACGGCTGTGAGATCATGCCGCCCGAGAGAAAATTGTCAATGCAGACGGTATGCTCTTCCGCGCGGAATCGTTCCCCCGCCTCCATCAGCCCCAGCGGTGCGTACGGTGCATCAAAATGCACCTGCCCGTAGCTCTCCGCGAGCAGAAAGAAAATGCGGCGCGGCGGTGTGATGACTGCCCCTCAGCCGTCCGTGCAAATGCGCACAGGGGATCGGGCAGAGCGGCGCATCAGAGGAAATAATGGCGAGGCAGGATCACCGCCGTATCCGCATCCGTGTGCCGCATCGCCGCATGAACCGTGCGCCGGCGCAGCAGTTTCAGTGCGATGAGGTCATCCATTGTCGCCTTGCCGAGGAACACATCCTCCTTGACCGTGACCGGCACCTCGTCCCATTCCGGTTTTTGGCGGTGACGCAGCGTCCCGCCATAGCGCAGCCAGTAAAAACACAATCGACAGTACGAATACATGTATTCACTGCGTACTCGTCCCCGCCCCGTCCGGCCAGTGTCGATACGCAAGCGGCGGCAGTGCCAAAAGAGCATTTCCTGCGGCATAGCAGAGTACCAGATAGGGCAGATAGCTCAGCAGCGCCACGCGCCGTGATTCTGATGAAAGAAAATATCCGCTAGATTTCGCTTGTCCGCGTTGCGTCCAAGCAGAAGAATCGGATTGAACGTATCGTGAAAATGTGAATGGAAAAACCATCTTCCCGAGAAAGCGCTGTATAAAGGACAGCGTGACAGAGGAGAAAACGCCGCCAGCCGCACGGTATCCCCAACCGCAAAGTACGCAGGAAGAAACGCCCCCGGCAGAGAGAGCGAGGAGCAGGAGGACGAGATAGAGATATGCGTTGACATCCATCCCCACCAGAAGCCGTAGCGGAAGCATGTCAGCATATTTCTTCCACTCGCCGCACGGCGACTTCTTCGGACGATAGACCAAGATGAAGATCAGTCGGAACACAGCGCAGAGCAGCGGCGGCAGGAGGAACATCTTCACATCCTGCTGCATCCCTCAAAACAAAAACTACTGAACATCGCATCTCCTCATGCTGCATCGAAGGTCGTCCCTTATGCAGCAGCTGCATACTTCCTATTGCACCACGTGCATCCTGCTCCGCCGTATCTCCGGCGGTTCATGCTTCTTTTGTTTCACGGGTGGTGCATCCTTGCTGCGGTCCGCGATGCCGAGCAGCATCCCCATCCCCGCCATCGTCACGATCAGCGACGAACCGCCGTAGCTGATGAATGGCAGCGGCACGCCCACGACGGGGAGCAGTCCCGCGACCATTGCGAGATTGGCGAGTGCCCGTCCGATCACAAGAAAGATGATGCCGAGAGCGAGCACCTGTCCGAACGTATCTTTGCCCGCGTCGCTACGCGAAGTGCTCGCGACCAACAGAGACGGCGAACAGGAAAAAGATCAGCAGCACGCCAAAGAAGCCATGCTCCTGACTGAAAATCGCAAAGGCGAAGTCCGTATGCGCCTCAGGAAGGTACTCATATTCTCACGCCGTCGCCGAAACCCATGCCAAAAATACCGCCCGAGCCGATCGTCGAGAGGACTGCACCATCTGATAGCCCGCGTTCCGTGCATCCGACCACGGATCGAGCCACACCTCCATACGCCTTCATGCGATAGGGCTGCAGCGTCCCGATCGCAAGTGCCGCCAATGCGACAGGAATCAGGATCAGCACCCCAGCGGCGCGGCGGAACGAGCAGGACGAGTGCCATAAAAGCGCGCACACCGAACACGATGCACGCCGTCCCAAAGTCCGGCTCTACGATAGACGAGAAACGCCATGAGGAGAATCGCGCCGAACGGAATGGCGACACGCGGCCAGTCGCGATCCATGCGGAACCGCTCTTTCGCGAGCACCGCCGAGATCGAGAACGAGGCCATGAGCACGCCCATGAGTTTGGCGAACTCCGCCGGCTGAAAGCTCAAGGGGCCGAGGGCGATCCACCGCTGCGCGCCATTGATCGTCGTCCCCACAAAGAGCACCGCCACGAGCAGAAAGAGTTGATCCCCAGCCCGATGAACATGAGCCCGCGCAGCCGCTGATGAGTTGATTCGCCGGCAGAGCCAGCAGGGCAATCGTACCGAGCAGGAGCCATTGGAGATGCCGCTGCAAAATAATACGGATTCTCGAGTTCATTGCCGCCAGCACATAGCTCGAACTGAACACATTGATCGTTCCCGTCACGAGGAGAATCGCCATGACGATGACGATCGGCTCCGTCTCGCTCTTAAAGAGCGTATACCGCGTGCGCATCACATATCCCCTGGGGGCGATGTGCCACGAGCCGCCCGATCTTTGCGCCGCGTGCACTGAACTTTCGCTCATACTCCGTCATGATATTGTCCGTCTCGCCGAGCGCGTGAAGGTCGTGCGTCACATCCGTCAGACGCCACCCCTCACGCGCCATAGTCTCAAGCGAGTAGGCAAAGAGCCTGTGTTATCCGTCTTGAAACGAATCTCGCCGCCCTCCCTGAGCACCGTGCGGTAACGCGCGAGGAACACCTCGCTCGTCAGGCGGCAGCTTTCGCATGCCGTGCCTTCGGCCACGGGTCGGAGAAGTTCAGGGTAGATGCGATCGACCTCATGCGGGGCAAAGAGCTCCGTCAGACGCGCCGCGTCAAAGACGAGCAGGCGGACATTCGTCAGCTCCCGCTCTGCCGCCTTGCGTGCCGCGAAGTAAAGCACGCCCTGCTGCGCCTCGAGCCCGACATAATTCACCTCTGGATGACGTGCCGCAAGCTCCGTCAGAAATCCCTTGCCGACACCGATCTCCACGTGAAGGTGCGCTTCGTCCAAACTGCTCCGCCCAGTGCCCGGCAGACTGTCCAGTCCCTCGCCGAGCGGCGTGACAAATGCCGCATAGTCCAAAAATCGCCGCGTCAATCCACGGCTTTCTCCTCAGTCTCATATCCCCATCCCTGCTCAGTGATAACGCGCCCCCGTCAGCGCAGCAAGCACGCAGAGGGGGCGCATCACATCAATCGTTGCTTACCAGATCTTTGCCCAGCTGGAACCAAACGCGGCCGCGTGCGTTATTCTTCGGTGCGACCGACGAATCCGAGCCGATGCGCCGCGCATAGTCGAGACGTGCAAACCAGTCGCCCGGCACGCTGTACGCCGCGCCGATTCCCCAGCCGCGCAGTGACACGTGGTTGTCTCCCTCGTCCACCGGACTCTTGCTCACGCGCACGACGCCCGTATCGTAGAACGTGCTGAACGTCAACCCGCGCACAGGCGTATGGTAGCGCAGTTCCGCCGTGCCGAGGACGCCCTCATCGCCCGAGCCCTCGCCCTGTGCGTAGGCACGCACGCCGTTCGGGCCGCCGAGGTAGAACTCCTCCGAGCTGTCGAGATTGCGGCTCGCCTTCTGCCCCGACACCTTCACGAGGAAATCCGTCGCGTGCCCAATCTGCTGCACGGCCGTCAGGTCAGCCTCGAGTTTTGCATACGTGCCCTCCTCGACATTGTTGACCATGCCGAGCACCAGTGCTGTAGAACGAATCATAGCTCAGCCTGCCGAGCGTCAGATTCGTACTCGTAGTCGAGACTCAGCCCGCCCGACTGCTGCGAACCGACCAGCCCCGCGTAGATGCTAGTGCGTATGCTTCTTTCCCTCAAGGTCAAACGCCGTAATGTCGTCCTCCAGATCGCGGTAGTTGTACCCATAGCGCAGAGCGAGACTGCGGTTCGTCTGATGGAAAAATCGGCACGCGGCGAAGATCGTCACCGTCGTCGACTTGCCCTCTGCGCCGATCTTCGCGAGCTGTCCGCCGACCTCGTAGTTCATGCGTGAAATGCCCACGCCGAGCGTCGAGCCGCCGCGTCCGACCACGGTCTCATAGTTTGCATAGAAATTGCGCAGACTCCCATTGAGATCAGCCCGCCGACGATTCACCTTGTCGCCGGTACCCGACGGATCGTAGAGCGTCTCCTGCAGACCGTAGCGGTAGCGTCCCGTCGAGGGGCTGCCGTAGTTCTCCACATAGAAAAATCGTATTGGACTCCTTCGAGGTCCTCGATGCGCACCGTCAGCTTGCTCGTGCCGAACTCCCGCCGGGGCTCAGCACACCCACGGCGCGCGCGCCCGTCGCATCCGACACCGAGTAAAAGCGCCGTCTCGAGCTTATCCGTCGTGATGATGTCATCCGCCTTCAGCGCCGCAATGATACGCTATGCCACAGGTGTCTTGAGACGGCTGCTGTTGTCAATGGCGATCTCATCATAGCGTCCCGGGATGATGCGCAGGACGACCGTCCCGTCCGGGCTGTCCTGCGGCGGGAGGTATGCCGCCGCAGCAGGATAGCCGTGGGTGCGGCAGTATGTCGTCAGAGCATCCACCGTACGGCGCAGATCGGCAATCGTCTTGCCCTTGCCCATCCCTTCCTGCAGGAGCGTGACAAGCGGCGCCTTATCAAGATTCAGATCAGGGAGCCTCCAGGATGAAGTTCTCCACCGTAAATGTCGCATCATAATGATCCTGCTGATACGTCGGCGTCCGATCCTCCACGCCGATCTCCGGCGTCAGCAGCTCACCCGCAATATCCGCCTCAGGCCGTGCAAGCGACGGCGCGGCATCTGCCGCCGTCCCCGCACACAGCACCGCCGTGCAGAGCAGCGCCGTTGCGCCCTATGCGCCTTCTTCCATCTGCGATGATACATTCCACTATGCACGATCGAACTCAACTCCCTACATGATGCTGTCGAACACTCTTCCTCATCTGAGGTGCCATTGTACTAGACACACAAATCCATTTGTGATTCTAACACCTTCATAAAAACATTTCAAGGAACCATGCGTAAAGCGCTGTGATATTTCCGCCGTCATATTGGCAGAACCCATCAACGCGTGGTATGATAGAGATGCAGCAATCAGGCTTTAGCGTCCGAAAAGGTGGTGCTTATATGGGCGTCATTAGCAGAGAGATTCCACCGCTTTACCTTTTGACGCAATCGAGACGCTTTCGTCTCATCGACGATACCTTCTTCTCGCTCTGCTTCGACGGTTTCAACGAGGGAATGCAGCTTCTGCTCCGCATCTTCTTCGACCGTTCGGATCTCATTGTAAAGCACGTCGTCACGCAGCGCACCGTTGGGAATCTATATGGACGCGGGGTACGCTTCGACGTACTCGCCGAGGATTGTGACGGCAAGCTCTACGACTGTGAAGTACAGAGGGGCAGACGAAGGCGCTGCGCCACGCCGCGCCCGCTACAACAGCAGCATGCTCGATGCACGGGAGTTGCCGAAGGGAAGCATATAAAGACCTGCCGGAGACATGGGTCATCTTCATCACGGAGAATGACGTTTTGGGCTACGGTCTGCCGCGTTATCATATCCGACGTACGATTGAGGAAACGGGCACACCGTTTGACGATGGCGCACATATCCTATACATCAACGGTGCATGCCGTGATACTACTACGCCATGGTCGCCTGATGCAGGATTTCTTCTGCCCGAACCCGGCAGAGATGAATTACAAAAGAACTCGCTGATCGGACATCATTTTTCAAAGAACAAGAAAAGGGGTAAGCTCTGTGTGTGAAATCATGGAAGAACTGATGGCTAGAGGTCGTCAGGAGGGACGAAAAAGGGGCTCAGCGAAGGGCGAAAAAGGTCTTACCGAGGGCCGCACGGAGGAGCGTCGGCATAATATCCCTACGTATGCTGTCCAAAGGAAAAATCAACAGCAGAGATCGCTGATCTGCTGGATATTCCCTACACGAGGTTGAGTCACTGGCACGAGGAAAATCTGCATGACACAAAAAGAAAGACAAAGTAAATATTCTATTCGTCTGCCACGGCAACATCTCGCCGCTCGCCGATGGCGGAGTTCGTGATGAAAACATCTCGTTCGCGAGGCGGGACTGACGGATCGCATCCGTGTCACATCCAAAGCACTCCATACGGATGAAATCGGCAGCGACACCCACCATGGCACGCGTGCCGTGCTGGACGCACACGCCATCCCATACGAGAAACGCAGTGCGGCGCTCATGACACGCGCCGACTATGACGCCTACGACATCATCATCGGAATGGACGAGGAAAATATGCGCGACCTCGCCCGCCTCACGGGCGGCGATCCCAAAAGGCAAGGTACACCGCCTCCTCTCCTACATCGGCGAAAACCGTGACGTTGCCGACCCGTGGTATACAGGGAATTTTGACGTGACCTACCGCGACGTGGATACGGGATGCCGCGCACTGCTCGCAGAACTGGAAAAATAAATCGTAGAAACAGAGCGCCCCATCGACGATACTGTGTCGATGGGGCGCTCTCATTTGTTTTGTAAATCTCAGCCGAATACCTCGTCAACGATGGTATAGACCGTGTCGTCGAGGACGTTGATGTCGTTCTGACGAATGTCCACACCGTCCTTCACCACGTTGATGGCGGGCGGAACGGGGTCAACCTGTGCCGTCGGCTTGCGGCTGTAGTGGTTCGTGCGGTCGAGCGACGCATTCTCATACGCGTACTCGTCCGGCGTCATCTTGCTCACCTGCGTCATCGCCTTGTAGTACTCATAGTCGGGGATGTATGGACCGATGTAGAGTGCCGTTTTGTTCGCAGAGTCTTGGATGAAGCGGTAGTTCCGCGACACCGCGTCGCCGTCTGCACCGTTTGGCGCATGATACGTACCCTCAACGGCATAGTATCCGACGCGCAGACGCGCATTCGGTGAACTATAGTCAATCGTGCCCGGAAGCGGCGTGTCGCTCGGTACAATCTCCGGAACCTCATTATGACTGAGGTTTTTGCCCATTGACGTTCCCGTGTAGTGGTCGGGTAGGCCCTCATTGATCCAGCGCTCCTGCGGGTCAGCCTTCAGCACGATCTCCTTCGGCGTGATCTTGCCCTAGCCCCTTGGCATTTGTCACCTCAGTGCCCTTGCTGTCCACGATCTTATAGTTCGCGGCATCCGCGCCGGAGAGGGCAAGTGCATCGGGTAACACTGACATCAGCAGCTGTACCGTTCCCTTTGGTTCCAGACACCGTCCTTCCACGCGACATTCTCAGTATCATACGTTGCTGTGGTCGCATTCGACACATCATCGCCCGTGATGAGGGCACGCTTCGCCGTATCATTGGCATGACGGAACCGCATGAGCCCGTCGTCGCTCCGCGTGATGAGATTGCCGTCGGCATCCCGCGCCGCATTCACAACGCCGCGCGTGCCGTCATACTCCTTCGTCAGGGTACGGCAGTGTCTCCGCCATGATCGCTCGGCGGTTGATCTTGCCCGCGCCATCACCATGGATTTTCCCATTCCAACCGTTCTCAAAATCAAAATTTCTATCATTCAGCTGCACCTCGTACTGCACACCGCGGCTGTTCTCGCTCGCATCCTTGCTGCGTTTTCCACCCGTCGACTGGTACGTCCCCTTAATATCCGCGATATCCTTGTCCTGCAGGGCGAAGGGCTTCCATCCCTCCGCGCGGGCAGGCGCATACGGCTATCCGTTGGATTGAGGCGCGACCGTGCATCGCTTACGGCATCCGTGCCATCGTACTCCTTTACCGCATCCTTGAACTTCATGCGGAAATCGCTCTCGCGCACGCTTGCCTTCGTAATCCGGCCCTGCCGTAGCCCGTTTCATCGAAGTCATAGTTGCCTGCATCATTGCCGAGCAGCGTACGCATCGCGTCACCCAGCTTGCGGTACTGCACATCCTTCGGCGGCTCGCCAGTCTGATTTGCGTCGGCGTTTTTCGTAAAGGCACTGTCGGTTCTGCCGTAGCCGTAGTCGCTCGGCAAGGTAATGTCGTTATTTGCCGCATCACGCAAGATCAGCTGTTCACCGCTGGGATTCACACCATCGCGGCGCAGCGTCCGCGCGCATCCGCGTCCTTCACGAGCGCAGTCACATCCGTATTCTCGCTCGTACCGTTGTACGCACGGCTCACATCTTCAAAACTGATATCGAGACGGCGCGGCGTGATCGTATTATTCGTCGTTGTGAGGTGTGAGATCACATGCCCGCCCTGATCGACAATCTCATAGTTGCCCGCGTGCGTGCCGTCAACCGCCACATTGTAGTTGACCGTCCTGCCCGTCCCAGCCTTCTTATCGGCAAAGGTCGCCGTCGAGATATTCTGCACGCCGTCATTCGTGAGAAGCCCGCGATCGCCGTTCTCTTCCTCCAGCTGCACAATGTCCGCACCTGACTTAACCTGCGACTTAACCTGATTTTCACGATAGTACGTCTTGATCGTCGGGTCGCCGCTGTCATAGACCTTGCGCGTTCCGTCATACTCCTTCGTCAGCTGCCTCGGCGCATACGCCGTGACCTGCCGCTTCGTGATTGTGCCGTTCGCCGTCTTTGTGATCGGTCCCGTGATGTCAAAATTGTGCCCCGTATAGTTTAGCGTATACGTCACGCGCGGCTGTGCACCGCCCGCCACGTTTGCTGTATCGTAGTGGGTCGATGCCTCGTCGGCGCGGATCGTGAGTTCTTCTTTCTTGATGTCAATCGGCGTGCCATTGATGTTCACCGTCGCGCTCGTGAGATAGTTCTTGAGTGCGTCCGACGTATTCTGCCCATTGTACTTGACCTTCGTCGTACCGTCATAGACCTTTGTCGCATCCGCGAGCCTCAGACCATTTGCAATATCATTCGGCGTGATCGTACGCGGCGTGATCTTCCCCTGCCCGACACCGTGTCACCGTCCACGCGATAGTTTTTCGCCGCACTGCCCGCATGGTTGTCGGCGTAGTTCTCAAACGCCGCCTTCACACCGCTGTACGCGATATCCTTGTCGAGGAACGTGCCGTCCGCCGCACGACTGACATCCGGATCGGAGTAAAGCCCGTCAATCTTATCCGCCGCCGTCTGGTCGAAGCTAAAGGAATCGCTGCCCACAAAGCCACTGAGTCGGAACTTTCCCGCCTCCGGATGCGGCGGGAAAACACCGCCCCCCGCATCACGGACAACCGTCCGCGTGCCGTCATAGACCTTGTCGATGTTGTCCACGCCGACCGTCAGCGTCTTCTTGTAAATATCCCCCGGGCCATAGACGACTTTGGTATTCATATCATAGCCGCCAGCGGCATTCTTGAATCCGTAGTTTCCTTATCCGCGCCATCCAGAGACAGGGTGTACTTTTTACAGAGCGTCCGGCGTTTGCATCCGTACGCGCCTTGGCAATCGCCTCTGTATCGGCACTTGCATCCTTCTCATTCTGTGTCCGTGCAGTATCCATATAGACGCCGTCAACATCCAGCGTCACATTATCTCCGGGCACAAGAATGCTAAGCCGTTTCGTTTCGTTGATCGCATTGATATTCGCGGTACTCAGGTTTGCCGTTCCATCATACTCCTTGATGATATGCGTCTTGTTGAAGTACGGCGTAATATCGCGCGGCGTGATGATGGCAGGCTGATTGTCGAACGGAATAAAAGCCATCGCTCAGATGATCGACGTCAAAGTTCTGCGTGCTGATCTTGATACGATAGTCCACCTGTAGCATTATACTGCTTCCCTGTGGATGAATCAGTTGCATAAGTACCCACGTTTTTTTATTATGGTACTTGGAATGAGCGGCATCCACCTTGATATCCGAGGAGGTAATATCCCGCCATACACCGTCGATCTTTACGCGACTTCCGTGTGTCCCCGAGGCCGTGACAAAATAGTTTTCGATCTTGCCCGGATCGCCCTGCCACTTGATGTCACGATTGCCGTCATACTCTTTCTCGGCAAACGCGCTTGTCCTAAAGTCAAAGTCGGTGAGGGCATCAACCCTTGCCTTTGTAATCGTCCCCTTGCCATAGGCGGTATCGTTGAACTCATAGTTCGCTGCATCCGTTCCAAGCGCAGTCCCCATTGCTGTGCGGATATTCTCAAAGCGTACGTATTTGTTCGTTCCGACGTTCGGGTCGGGTGTCGTCTTGTCGTTCTTGACATAGTTGCTGTCAATGCCCGTCAGACCAACCAAATCCGTCCCGCTCACCAGCGTATTTGCATCAGTCTTCAGTACAGCCGCGTCGTCTGCCGAGACGAACGGCTTGATATACGTGTTCTTGGCGGTTGTATTATACATCCTTGACGGCGGGTCATTAAACTTTATCTCCACACTACGCTTGGTGATCGTATTCCCCCGCCTGTGTGATCGGCGCAGTAACCGCCGCCCCCTCGCATCGACGAGGCGGTAGTTGCCTGCATGGCTGGAATCAATCTTCACATTGTGGTGACATCCTTATTCGTCCCGGCGTTCTTATCATCAGAGGCCGGGGTCACTCCGCCGTAACGTGCCGTCGTGACGTTCGTCGCGCCGTCGCCCGCGACAAGCCCCGTGAGTGTCACAAGGTCATCTCGCCGTCGCCTTCTCCAGTTGATTGTTCGCTCGTTTGACGATCACATCCGTCGTCGCATCGTAAACCTTCGTGAACGGTGTTTTGAGCGTGACAGTGACGTCCTTTGGCTTGATGATGCCATGGTCAGTGAACGGTATCTTGTCATTGACAAGATCCGTAATGTCAAAGTTCTGCGAGCTGAACGAGATCGAATAATCTACTTCAGCATTGTACTGTCTTCCATCAGGAGCAGGAAGCGTCGTATATGCCCCACGTCTTTCACACGATATTTCGACGCGGTGGTATCTACTACGATATCCGCCAAGTTGATTGGTGCTTCTACACCGTCGATCTCTACCGAACTGGACGTAAAGTAGTTCTTAATGGCAGTGGGGTCACCATGCCATTTGACTGTATAACCACCATCATATTCTTTTTCTGCAAACGCATTCGTCTTAAAATGGAATTTGCTCGCCGAAAATTTGTCTGCGTGTTATATCCCGCGTGCATATCCGGTATCGTTGAACTCATAGTTCGCTGCATCCGTTCCAAGCGCAGTCCCCATTGCTGTGCGGATATTCTCAAAGCGTACGTATTTGTTCGTTCCGACGTTCGGGTCGGGTGTCGTCTTGTCGTTCTTGACATAGTTGCTGTCAATGCCCGTCAGACCAACCAAATCCGTCCCGCTCACCAGCGTATTTGCATCAGTCTTCAGCTACAGCTGCGTCGTCTGCCGAGACGAACGGCTTGATATACGTGTTCTTGGCAGTTGTATTATACATCCTTGACGGCGGGTCATTAAACTTTATCTCCACACTACGCTTGCGTGATCGTATTCCCCGCTCTGTGTGATCGGCGCGGTAATCGCCGCCCCGTTGTATTTGAGGTTGTAGTTGCCCGCACTTGCGGTATCTAGCTTGATATCGTAGGTGACCGTCTTATTCGTCCCCACGTTCTTGTTATCAAACGTCGCCGTCGATTCGTTCGTCGCGCCGTCACCCTGCGACAAGCCCCACGAATGTCACGAGGTCGTCTGCCGTCACAACCGCTGCGCCCGTCGCCTTGTTCTTTGCCGCACCGATCGTATCCCTCGTCGCATCATAGACCTTCGTCAAGTGTCCCTTGATGGTCACCGTGACATCCTTCGGTGTAATGACGCCCTGCCCTTGCCGTCAAAGGTCGCCGCCCCGGGCGCGAGGGTAAAGTTGCCGCTTGTGCCCTTGTATTTCATGTGGTATGTCACGCGCGGCTGCGACCCGCCCACGACGTTTTTCGTATCATACTCTGCCGACTGCAGTTCGAGGTCGGGGAGGACGCTCACCGTACTGCCTCTCGACGGTCACCGTCGCGCCCGTGATGTAGTTCTTGATCGCGCTGATGGCATCCGCGCCGTCCTTCTTGACCTTCACGCTGCCGTCGTAGACCTTCTCCGCCTGCGTGGTCACCAGTGTCACCGTCGACGGGTTCAGCTCCAGCGGCGTGATCTCGCCCAGTCCCCTCGCCGTAGATGTAGCGTATAGTTCCCCGCATCTGCCCCCGTGAGCGATAGGTTGGAATAGTTGACCCAGTTGTGCTGACGCGTGCCGTCCGGCGCAGGCCACGTCGTATCTTTGCCGCGCACATTCTCACTCTCAAACTCCTGCGTATGTCCGCTGGCGAGGTCGACCACATCGCCCGACACAACACCGTTCGCACCGATCTCAAATCCGACCTTTTGACGGGTCGACATTCTTCGTCCCGTCATAGACCTTCGTGACCTTTTTGAACGCACCCGAAAGATCCTTCGGCGTGATCTTTCCTGTCGCCGAAAGTTTGAGTCCGCTCTCCGCAGGATTGGTAACCGCACCAAACGCATAGTTACGCGCGTCACCGCCTGTGATTTGGATGTTATACTCGATTGCTTTGTCAATGATATTGCGTGGGGTCGCAGCGTCATACGCGACGTTCTTGTCATCCGCCGTGTTCGCGCTGTTGCGGTAGTTCGCCACGATGCGGAAGGACGAGCCGTCGTTCACGAGCTCCTTTGAGCCTGCAGTATACTCCACGTTGCCCTTTGCATCGGTCTTCGTAAGCGCTGTCCAGTGCTTTGTATCGGTATCGACAACCCCTGTCTGCCCGTCGTACACCTTGTTGATGTCCGTATTGTTCACGAGCGCGAGACTGAGCACACGGCGCGTGATCTTGCCCTCGCCGTAGACTTTTGCCTTGCCGTCCTCGAGTTTGCGTCCGCCGAGTGTGTAGTTCTTGATTTTCTCCCGATCACCGCTCGCGACGACGTTATACATGACCTTGGCTGCATCGTAGGCGTTCGGTGTCGGGTTATGTGCAGCGGTGGTGAACTGCGCTCCATCCGACGTCAGGTGGAATGTCACATCATCTCCTGCGATCACACCCGTTGAGGGCCCCGTCGAGGGGTTGAGCTTCCAGCCTGTTGGGACGTTGTACGTCGTTGTTCCGTCGTACTCCTTCGTCGCATGTGACGTCACGTTGTGATCGTCCACTACGTCGAAGTTATTCGGGTCGATGTTGCGTCGGTTGATTGTCCCCTTGCCGTAGACATTCTTCTCAACGGAATAGTTTCCCGCCGAAAAGGTTCCGAACTCTTCGTTGAATGCCTTACGCATATTCGTATACTGCACATCGTGCGGCGTACCATTGCTGGCGTTGACATTCTCGACAAACGTCGCATCGGTATTTCCACGCCCATAGGTACTCTTGTAGTTGGCAGGTGCGGCTGTCATTTTCGACGTATATTTGGTAGTTAGGTCGTGTGCCGTCACGTTGTCATCACTGAGGATGTCGTCAATGACCGCGCTGCCTATCGTATCCGTACTTCCTTTAACAGACACCGTCGTGTTCGTTGCGTTGCCGTCGTAGGTCTTGCTCACGTCGTCCATGACGATCCTCAGCGCACGCGGTGTGATCTTGCCCGCATCGGCAACGGTCGTCGTCACACCCGGCGTCGCCGTCGCTGCGCCCGCGCCCGTGATGTCAACGATCTTATAGTCGTTCGCATAGTTCCTCGTGAGTGCTGCCGTATAGGGTGACATCCTTCGTCGTGATATCGACCCCAAACGCATCGTAGGCAACGTCCTTCGCACCAACACTGTGCCCCGCCTGATACACCGCCGAGGAGTTGTTCGTGCGCTTCTCCGTGATGCCGTTATGTGTCACCCAGCCGGTAAAGGTGATGATCGTGTCCTTGTCCGCCACATCGGCACGGTTGCCGTCCGTATGTGCCGCAAGCCCGTCGTAGACCTTCTCGATGCTGTGTGTCTGCGCATGAAGCGCGGCAGGGGTAATAGACCCGTCTGCTGTAACATGGGCGGGGTTTGCGTTGTTGACATCTTCGAGATTTTTAGCGTTGTCGCCGCCGCCGAACCGAAGGTATAGTTCGTCAGTGGATTGTTCGTATCGTCACTCGTCTGCGCGACGATGTCATAGGCGACATAGTGTGCCTCCGAGACATGGGAGGTGCGGTTGTTGCCGTCCCTATCGCTCGAATAGTAGCCCGACGTACCGTCCTTTAGCTTAAAGGTAATCTTGCCCTCGTCGTGGGCAACGATGCCTGTATTGCCGCTCGTCGCCGTGGGCGTGACAAGCGACGCCCCCGATGGAAGGTCGGAGAGATCCGTTCCATCGTAGACCTTCGACGCATTGGCGATTGCCCCGCCCGCCTTTCGCACCTGGAACCCCGAGGGGTCGATACGGCGGCGTGTGATCGTGCCCTTGCCGTACTGCTTGTTATCCACAGCATAGTTCGTGCCGAGCACACCTGTAAGACCGACGTACTCTACAGTATGGCTGCCCGCATTGCGATTCTCCGCAAAGGAGGCGGTTGTGCCGTTACCGTAGCGGCTGGTGATGCCTGCCGCCGAGATTGCGGACGCACTCTTCCCGTCGTCCTGCAGTACCGCCTTGTCGACAGCGGTATCACCAAGATCGTTAGCGGTAATAGCGGTATTTACCGCCGTGCCGTCGTAGACCTTCGTCACATCGGCGAATTTCACCGTAACGGGACGCGGGGTAATGATGCCCGTCGTCTGAGCCCGTTGCTGTCCGTTGTCAGCGTTTTCTGATAGCGGCTCGTCCCCGTCGCGGTATCATCGAGGGATATAGTCCTCCGACGCCACGCCCGTACCACGGTCAAAGGATGCCGTATAGGTGACGTTCTGCTTTGTCGAGGTACCACTCCCATCAGGGATAACATTCTTCGTTGCATAGTCCGCCGTCGAGGTATTCGTGCGTGTCTCACCCGTCACAAAGCCTGCAAGCGTTATAAGGTCTTCCCCCGGCGTGAGCGTGCGGTTTGCCATCCGTCTGCTTCGTCCATCCGTCGTAGACCTTCGTGATGTTGCTGTTGACGACCGTCGCCGTGAGCAGTTTCGGCGTAATCTTTCCCTTACCAGTCACGTCAAAGGTATTCGTCAGCGCTGTATCGACATTGCTCCCATTGACCTTGACCTTGATGTAGTAGTCGCCAGCTGATACTCGCCGCATTGTCCGTGTGACCCGTGACGTTGTAGGCGACACCAGTCGTGTTTGAGACGTGCGTCGTCTCCGTCCCGTTGTCATCCGTGAAATGTGCCGTCTTTCCCGGCGTCAGCGAAAAGTAATATGCCCCAGATCACGTGCGACGATGCCCTTATTGGGATCTGTCGTCGTGATGTTCGAGTGAGATACGTACCTGACTCGGGCGCATAGGAGGAGGTTCCGTCGTAGACCTTCTCTGCATCGACCTTAACCTGTGTGACAGCCCCCGTTAATGGGTCGGTGACTTTCTTGTCAGACTTCAAAGCCTGTGCTTGGAATCTCGCGTCGGATAATCTCGCCAGCGAGGTAGACCGTGTTTCCGACTACCTTATTCCCATTCCCCACAGCCGGAATGGGTGGCAGGTAGAGGTCATAGTTCCCCGCATCCGCGCCGCGCAGTCCGACGTTCTTATACTGCAGCTTATGGTCGCCGACATGAATCTGCTTCGCCCCTGTCGTATCCGTGTACGTCGGGTCAGTAACCTGCGTCAGGTCAACGTCATCGGGGTTGTTGCCGTCGTCCAGCATGATTTCCCCCTTATGGTGTGTGGGAGAAGTCACGGTGGAGGCAGGCGCATAGTTGTCCTTGTTCAGCGTGATGTTCGGCGACGTCGTTCCGTCTGCTTTCATCGCGAGGTCGAGCACCGCATCCGTGCCGTCGTAGATTTTAGCGTCAGCCCCTAGTCTTATTGATTTTTTTAGATAGAGTGGTGCCTTGGTGATGGTCGCTGTCCCCTGTGATGTTGCTAAGCGATGCATTATTGAAGTAGTAGTTCGCCGCATCATCACCAGAAAAAGCTGATGCTGCCTGTGAACTTGACGGGTTTATCGACACCGACGTTCTTGTCTGCATGCGTCCCCGCTGCAATCGTCGCCCCACTGGCATTCACGTATTCAAGATTATACGCCCTGTGCCTTGAAATTACCCGTAGTGAAGTCAAGATTAACGGAGTGCGCATCAATATCTTCCGCAGTGAAACCCGAGGGCTGATGCTCCCTTTTTGAGCTCGCCAATAAATGCATCTGTAACGTCGCTCTTGCCGTTATACATGCGATCCGGTTTGATTGATCCGTTGTCGAGGCGCACCTCGCGCTGTTTGACCGTGACATTGACGCCGCGCAGGTTCGAGTCATCCTGATCCGACCAGAGAATCGCCTTTTGTCCCCGCATTGCGGATGCCGTTCGTCTTGTCGAAATCATTCGTTCCCGCAGCTCACATAGTCGTAGATGTGGTCGAGATTCGGCGTGCCGTCGGCGTTGTACTGCATCGCCCCTGCGTAGGTAACCACATTCGACTTGCCGCCCACGACGTCAGCACCCGATGTATCCTTCCCCACAATCTTGACATACTGGCTGTTGTAGGTCGTCTCGATATCTGCGCCCTTATTGGACTTCGCCGTATTCGCGCCATCGCTGTTCAGCGTCCCGTTTGCGTTAAAGTAACGTGTATCATACGTCGCCGTCGCCGTACCATCCATGAACGCCGTCAGGAGCGGCGGTGTCCGCCCCTCATAGATGCGCCACTTCGCCCCGGGCGCACCGGTGATTGTTGATACTCCACCCTGCGTAGGTGGCGACGGAGTTCATGCCCTTAGGAGTGGGCGCTGGGCCAGCGCTTGGCGATGAAACCAACGTCGCAGTTTTCGCAGCTTCATCAATTTTATATGTGTTGCTTATGTGGCTTGTTAAATTTGACCACGTGAATTGATTCCCTGTCGTGTAGGAATTTGATACAGACGTCCCATCCGGCGGCTGCATGTAGTAAATAAAATACGTCCCCGTACCAGAAACCTTTGCATCGCTATAGGTATTCTGACTACCGTCCCATTTAAGGCGTGTCCTATCACACCACCACCGGCGCCAATACTTGCTTTTACTGTATGCACTATCAATTGTCGTTGCACTTGTGCCGCCAGCAATTCCACCCATGTTTTTCCCATTGTACCAGATACCGTTGTCGTCTGGTCAACATAAACATTCCTGAGCGTCGAATTTCTGGCGTATGCGACAATTCCCCCTGCATAATCTGCTCCAGCTGTCCCCTGTAATCGCAGCTCCAATTATTCCAACGTTTTCAATGCTAGCTCCATTTGTATCTCCAAAGAGCCCTGCGCGATCTCCTCCCATGACGGTAAAGTTTTTTACCTTATAAAGTTACCATCAAACTTTTTTTCGTAAAAAGGTGTCGTAACCAGTGCCAGTAGGAGAGAGTGCCGCTTCACCAGCAAAAATCAATATCATTCTCCAGCATATAATTCTTAGTAAGATCCGAGCTCATATTTCGAAATTCACTCGTCGTACTTACCAGCTGGTAGTAGTTGATCTGCTGCCACCGCATTTGCTGCCATTGATCTTGTATGCCGTCACAGTAGGTTCTGCCCCACTCTGATGCCCGATATGCGCATAGCCGTCATTTACCGCTGTATCCGTATGGAGGATAACGGGACTGGTCGTTGCATGAACATTTGCCGCATCGAGGATGCGGATACTCCTGCCGTAGACCTCAACCTTATTCGCTGTGAGCGAGCCCATATTGACGACATCGGCTTTGCCAACATCTGTCACGGTTGTGCTGAGTGGAGATGCCCCGCTGCCCGTGAACGCCGTCATGTTCAGCGTCGATTCCTCCTGTGTAGAGACATAGAGGTTCCCTACGTTCACGGATGCTGTCTTGCCGAAGATTACGCCGTTCGGGTTGACGAGGTAGATGTCACCGCCCGCATTGTTGATTGTGCCATTGATGGCAGACGTATTCCCGCCCGTCACGATGTTCAGATAGTTCTTTCCATCGTAGTTGACCGTCTCGCCCTGCTTGACAGAGTAGTCTGCCCACTTGATCACGTTATTCGGGGCAGTTGCCGTGATGGTCGTCGTTGCCGTACCTTCCCTGCAACCTGAACCCCTGCAGTCTCATCATGATGCCCCGTCGGCGCGGCGGCGGCAACCTGCGGAATCAGAAAAGCGCCCGCGACGCCTGCGAGCAGTGCATAACGCACACGCTGTGTCAATTCCCGTGTCCGATACTTTCCCATGACTCCGATCTCCCATCTGGTACAATATTTCTTATCTATATTTATCGAAACTTATAGCTCATTTCATAATAGCATAGATACGCGAAGAGATAAAGAAATCCCGTCGAATAGTCCTAGGGACAATTCGACGGGATTGGTCTGTTATGTGCTCATCAGAGCATCGCTTTGTAGCGCCCCCACTCGGAGCGTGGAATAGCGAGCACATCCATTGCTTTCTCCATACTAAGCTGAAGCTCCGACATCATACGGCGTATCGAAGAAAGACGTTCCTGCTCGACCCCTTTTTCGATCCCTTTTTCGATCCCCGCTCTGCCCTGTTCATATTCTTCCTTCAGCAGCTGTTCCCACTAACGCACTCCACGTGGCTCACTCCTTCTCGTTCTGCTTGAATGCTCTCGTCCGCTGTGCAAGAACATCGTAGTACATCTTCTCCGGCTGGGCGCAGCGAAAGTCGTGCATCAACCGCCCCAACGGTGTCGATGTGTCTGCCATCGCACTATTTACATAGATAATGTGCGAGCCGTCGTCAAACACATTACTGCATCCCTCTATCATACGGCGAATTACGTAGATGCGGTTGTCCGAGGGCCAAGAACATCATTCTCTGTGATAAATATAACATACGACTCAGGCAGCTTCTCATAGTCTACCCCTGCCGGCAGCGCATTTCGCATCCATGATACTGCTGTGATAGCGTGCTCTGCGCGGATCTGCCCCGCTCTTTGCGCGTTGGTTTCGATGTTAAACTCACGCCCATCGGCAAATGCGTGCACATCGAGCCGTACATCATGCCCGCGTAGATTCTTCACCGTATCCTGCGTAATAACACGCTCTGCACGAAGATTGGGCTGATCGAGAATAATCTGCAAGACCAAATCGACGCACGGGAGACTGTCTTGAAAGACTGCAGTCATAAAGACATCATCAAGAAGTGTAAAACTCTGAATCACTTCTTGATATCGTATGCGCCGTGCTTCATCCAAATCTCGTGCCATCAAACCCCCCTATTACTATTTTTAGCTGATTCTATCCCTGCGTGCAAGATCGAAAAGA
>BNJS01001749.1_pt1 | contig 19906 bp, 26 predicted proteins | sample 8540461 | NCBI WGS metagenome assembly BNJS01 (sample SAMD00202454, study PRJDB9452) | human saliva metagenome | isolation source: human saliva | place: Japan | reverse complement strand
GGACCGATGGCCTGCCCTCAGCACATGATGAGAAGACGGCTCTTGGGGCAGGTCAAGGTCCAATTGAACAACTTAGTCCGTCACAAAAACTTTGACTTCACCTCATTCACATCGTCGATTTTCACAAATCGCTCGGGCGTCCACGTGACCGGTGATAAATACTCGTTAAATGTATCGATTTTTCTCGCCATTAAAGATATTATTGCGCGTGGTCAGCCCTGTTCCGCCAAAACACTTTGACAAAATCTGATACATCCTGCCGTCGATATCCGCGACATTACTCGGCATATATTTTCGCGTTTTTCCCAACGCCCAGCGAATACGCATAATGGTATTCGCCGCTTTCATCGTCCGTCTGGTAGTAATATCACACGTGAACCTTTTCCTTCATCCTCATTTCGCGGTGCTGCGCTGAACCAAATTATGGAAATAATTATGATGCAACGTCACATCTGTTTGCCATCATCCGCTGTTTTTGCGTCGCTGTTCCCCGATCAAAATCGCTTTATTATGACGTTCAAAAACATTATGACATCGTTATGTCGTCCGCCTGATTCGTAATATCGACAGCCGTCCTGATGCTCGTATTCACGATGAAAATACGTTTCGTCGGCTGCGTGCCGTCCTCGAAATGACAATGATCATCCAAATATGCGTGCCGCCGCGGATCGTAATACTGTCATACTGAGAATTCCGGTGCCGTCCGGCCCATCCGTTTGATCCCGCACGACGGGAAAATCATCATAAGGAGACTCAAAACATGATATTTCGGATGATAACATTGTCCGTGTCGACGACCAAATCGCCCTTTAATTTCGATACGTTCAATCCCTATGATGCCCGTATTGGCGGGGACATGAACCATGATAAAGTCCTGATGAGATTGTCTTTTGCCTCCTGCTCTTCTTTTCGGCTTTTGCGCGCGGTACCATGCGGCGCATGCGATTCCAGATACTGCTGAAAATCATAGCCCTCCGCCATATAATCTTCCTTCGTCAGGCGCTTGCCATCCGCATCCGTATCGAAGTCGATCGTACCGTAAATCATCAAAAACCTAGGTTCTGTGTTCTTTCGATTCCCCAATGCGGCAATAAACTCCTGCCGATTGGTCACGCGGAAGATATTGTCCTCTACGGCGGTAGCACCCCTGGTCGTACCGCTGCCCTCTGCGGCAAATCCATCATTTTTAGCAAGCACTTCGGATAAAATGCGTCTTCCCCATCGAGCTCTGGACAAGCGGCAAGAGAAAAATAGCCGCTAACGCACCACCATGCAGGCAACAGTAAAATTTTCTTTTTCATGGTCTTATCTCCCTGTCGTCATCGTCTTAATGAAGAGCCCCTCCGACCTATAGTATACCACTTACGAAAGGAAAAATTAGGGTGAGCGTGACGACCAATCAAAAAGCTCGCTTCATGCCATCTTTTGACGATATTCGCTGGAAGAGAAAAACCACGTTAATAGGACACACGAAAAGAGCAGCCAGAGATGTGACTGCTCTTTTTGTTTGGCTGATTGACTCTGTGCATTGTTTCCGAGCCCTTACGGGGTTCTGGTTCTAAATTTCACGAGGAGAGATTGGGTCATGACTGCTTACTTTGTTTCCGTCCCCTCAGAGTTCCTCCTGCAGCTTCCCCCGTCGCCATGGGGAAGTGGCGAGCAACGCGAGCCGATGGGGAGCGCTTAAAGTGCCCTGCGTGCACTTCTGTCGCTAGTGGATGGTTTTACGGTTTGCGTCCAGTGACGCCCCTCCGGCACACTGTGCCAGCACTCCCCGCCTGGCAGGGGAGGCTGAGGTATGCGCCCGTCCCCTCAGGTTCTGGTTCTTAAATGAGCAGCACCAAATATGACACACCCTATCAGAGCATGTTTCCGTCCCCTGCGGGGTTCCTCTATTTTCAGCTTCCCGTCGCTACGGGGGAAGGGCGAGCAACGCGAGCCGATAGAGCGCTCGTGGCTTGCATTCATTTCTGACACTAGAAGGTTTACAGCTTGCGTTCATGGCGCCTCCACCGCTTTACGCGGTCCCCCTGCTGACCTGTCTAAGAAGCAAGCCCTTGGGCGCAGCTGATTGGGTAACAGGTCGCTGGGAAAAACGTCCCAAGAACACGAGCGTCAGCGAAGTGGATTGGCTGACGTTGACCGCTCCCCGCTCTGGCAGGGGAGGCTGGAGGTATGCCCGTTCCCTTGCGGGGATATGGTTTTTGAAATGAAAACAGAGCCGCGCATAAGAAAGCCTAGACAGCGAGTTTCCGTCCCCTTGCGGGGATTCCCTATCTTAGCTTCCCCCGTCGCTGGGGAAGTGCGAGCAACGCGAGCCGATGGGGCGCGCTCGCAGCCTGTGCATTCATTCTCGACACCATGAAGGTTTACAGCTTGCGTTCATGGCGCCCCTCCGGCACACTGCGTGCCACCTCCCCGCTCTGGCAGGGAGGCTGGAGGTACTCCGTCCTCTACGGGGTTCTGGTTCTAACACACGCTGTCCTCGTCGAGGAGGTATACGTCGTTCGCCCCAGTGATGTTTCGTCTCTTGCGGGGTTCTGATTCTTAAATTGGAGCATCACAATGAAGGACGTACGCAGTGCGAGAAGTTTCGTCCCCTGCGGGGTTCTGGTTCTTAAACGCAACGATTCTCGCGGAAAAAGCAGCAAGACATGGGTTTCGTCCCTTTACGGGTTACTCCTGTTTAGCTTCCCCGTCGCTACGGGGAAGCTGGCGAGCAACGCGAGCCGATGGGGCGCTCGTGGCTTGCGTACACTTCTCAACGCTATGAAGGTTTACAGCTTGCGTTCATGGCGCCTCCACCGCTCTGACAGGGGAGGCTTTGGGATATAACGGCACACTAGCTTCCCCCGTCGCTAGCTGGGAAAGTGGCGAGCACAGCGAGCCGATGGCGCTTGTGCCTTGCATTCATTTCGACACTATGAAGGCTTTACAGCTTGCGTTCATGGCGCCCCCTCCGGCACACTGTGTGCCACCTCCCCGCTCTGGCAGGGGAGGCTGGAGGTACCTCCGTCCCCTTGCACGGGGTTCTCCAAGCTAGCTTCCTCGCTGCCACGGGGAAGTGGCGTGCGTGAGCCGATGGGGCGCTTGTGCCTTTGCATTCATTTCTGACACTATGAAGCGTTTACGATGTCCATGGCGCCCCTCCGGCACATCAGTGCTGCCACCTCCCCGCTCTGGCAGGAGAGCTGAGGTACGCTCCGTCCCCGTGGATATGGTTTTGAAATCTCTGTTCGACAATAAGGGAGGTTTTCTCATGAAAAAGGTTTCCGTCCTGCGGGATTCCCCTTATCTAGCTTCCCCGTCGCTACGGGGAAGTGGCGAGCATGCGAGCCGATGGGGGCGCTCGTGGCTTGCGGCACTTCTGTCGATATGAAGGTTTACAGCTTGCGTTCATGGCGTTCTCCGGCACACTCAGGTGTGCCACCTCCCCGCTCTGGCAGGGAGGCTTTGGACATAACGGCATATAGCTTCCCCGTCGCTACGGGGGAAGTGGCGAGCATGCGCAGCCGATGGGGCGCTTTCGCCTTGCGATCACTTCTGTCGATATGAAGATTTACGGCTTGCGTTCATGGCGCCCCTCCGGCACACTGGTGTGCCACCTCCCCGCTCTGCAGGGAGGCTTTGGGGATATAACGGCATAATAGCTTCCCCCGTCGCTACGGGGAAGCGTGGCACCAGCGAGCCGATGAGCGCGAGCCTTGCGCACTTCTGCTACTGCGAAGGTTTACAGCTTGTGTTCATGGCGCCCCTCCGGCACACCAGGTGTGCCACCTCCCCCCTCGGCAGGAGGCTGGAGGTACGCTCCGACCCCTTACGGGGGCATGGTTTTGAAAATCATGGCTCTGGAGCATGTGACAGGAATTTGGCTGAGGTTTCGTCCCCTTGCGGGGTTCCTCCTGCTTGCTTCCCCGTCGCTACGAAGTGGGCGAGCAACGCGAGCCGATGGGGCGCTCGTGGCTTGCGTGCACTTCTGTCGCTATGGATGGTTTACGGCTTGCGTCCATGGCGCCTCCGGCACACTGCGTGCCACCTCGCCCTCGGCAGGGAGGCTGGAGGTACGCCCGTCTCTTTGCGGGATATGGTTTTGAAATCATGGCCTGGAGCATGACAGGAATTTGGCTGGAGGTTTCCGTCCCCTGCGGGTTCCTCCTGCTTTAGCTTCCCCCGTCGCTGCCGAAGTGGCGAGCAACGCGAGCCGATGAGCGCTCGTGGCTTGCGTGCACTTCTGTCGCTATGGATGGTTTACGGCTTGCGTCCGCGCGCGCTCTCCGGCACTGCGTGGCGCCACCTCCCCGCCTCGGCAGGGAGGCTGGAGGTACCGCTCCGTCACTTGCGGGGATATGGTTTTGACATGGCTCTGGAGCACGTACAGGAATTTGGCTGGAGGTTTCCGTCCCTTGCGTTCACTCCTCTTAGCGTCGCTGCGGGGAAGTGGCGAGCAACGCGAGCCGATGGGAGACGCTCGTGGCTTGCGTGCGCCTGTCGCTGCGGGATGGTTTACGACACGTCCATGGCGCCCCTCCGGCACACACACCGACAACCTGCCACCTCCCCACCTCGGCTTGGGGAGGCTGGAGGTACACTCCCGTCCCTTGCGGGGATATGGTTTGAAATGTTGACACCCATGCTTTCTCCGTCTGTGACAGAGAAAACGTTTCCGTCCTGCAGGGATTCCCTATATTAGCTTCCCCGTCGCTGCAGGGGAAGTGGCAACAACGCAGGCCGATGAAACTCGTAGCTTGCATTCATTTCTGACACTATGAAGGTTTACAACTTGCGTTCGGCGCCTCGGCACTCGTGTGCCACCTCCCCCACTCTGGCGGGGAGGCTGAGGTTGCCTCCGTCCTGCAGGAGACATGGTTTTAAAATAAAGGAGACGAGCGAAAGCGACGGCAATTGTAGTTTCACGTCACTGCGGGGATATGGTTTTGAAATAATAAACTAGAAAGGTAAAGGTGTTTAAAAGTGGTTTCCGCCCCCTGCGGGGATAAGTGGTTTTTGATTTGTGCAGATTAATAAAGGAGGATGATGAGTTTCCGTCCCTTGCGGGGGATAAGTGGTTTCAGGAAATAGCCCTGATAACATCGGATCCAGCGAGACCTCTGTGCCCTCCTTGCGATATGGTTTGAACAGATGAAGAAGTACGCAAAGTGCATCCGGCACTAAAAGTTTCTGTCCCCTTGCGGGGATATGGTTTTGAAAATGGTTATAAACTCCACGGAACGTTTTGCTCTCCAGTAAAGTTTCCGCCCCTTGCGGGGATAAGTTTCTGAAATAATGATGAATAAGAAAATAGGAGTCTCATTTGAGACGTTTCCGTCCCACTTGCGGGATTATGGTTTTCAGAAATCCAAATGAGGTCTGTCTCTTACCATTTAAAGGGATGACAGTTCCGTCCCCTTGCGATATGGTTTTTGAAACGGTTATAAACCCACGGAACGTTTTGCTCTCAGTAAAGTTTCTGTCCCTTACGGGGATATGGTTTTGAAATTAGACAGAATTGTTTTATCCAGGAGAGCCGATGAGGGTTTCCGTCCCCCTTTACAGGGATATGGTTTTGAAATTTTGTCGGGATTGACGGAGCGCACATCAATCTACGCCGCGGTTTCCGTCCCTTTACGGGATATGGTTTTGATGATTTTGCAAACAAAACGCCCAATGGCTACGGCGGAGTTTCCGTCTCTTACGGGATAAGTGGTTTGAAATGTCTTTCTGGGATTATGCCAAGCACCACCTCGGAATTAGTTTCTGTCCCTCACGATATGGTTGTAAAAGTAGCACTTTGCCAGCTGGGTACGACTCGACGTAAGGTTTCTGTCCCTGACGGGGATAAGTGCGGTTTTGAAATGGTTGACGAAAAGACCATACATCAGGGCGACAGAACTCATTGTTTCCGTCCTTTACGGGGATATGGTTTTGAAATGATGGTTGGCACCACAATGCTGGAACCTGTGAGCGTTTCCGTCCTGACGGGGATATGGTTTTAGAAATCATTTCTAAGTTTGCGGAAAAGACAAACCCTCATAATGTCGTCCCTCCTGCGGGATATGGTTTTGAAAATATGTTTCCAGTAACGCTCGAAATCGTTCTTTAACAGCTGGTTTCCGTCCCTTGCGGGGATATGGTTTTTGAAATGAAAACAGAGTACGGAACGCCACCCTCTAGATTTTTGTTTCCGTCTCCCTTGCGGGGATATGGTTTTGAAATAGTACGAACTCCACAACTGACAGTGGATGTGATGCTCCAGTTTCCGTCCCCTTGCAGGATGGTTTACGAAATGGAAAACAATGATTATTAAAAATGCATCAAATTTGTTTCGATCCTTGCGATATGGTTTTGATATGAATGAGAATGACGTTCCGGCTGGCTATGAGCAGTTTCCTGTCCCCTTGCGGGGATAAGGGTTTTTGAAATTAAACAGAAATTTTCGGATCTAAAATAACAATTGTAAAGGTTTCCGGTCCTTGCGATATGGCCTGAAATACATCTACAGCGGTGAGTTTCACAGAGGAGGAATCGAGGTTTCCGTCCCCTGCGGGGATATGGTTTTGAAATTTCTCCAGACTTTATGAGCTTTACGAGGATTTTGGGAAGTGTTTCCGTCTCTCTCGAGTGATATGGTTTGAAAATTTCAACTTCGTTCAAACGAGCACATAGCACGAACGTTTCCGTCTGCGAGGATGGCGGTTTTGAAATGTAAACAAACACCAAATGGCAGAGAAATTTGAAGACGAGTTTCCAGTCTCCCTTGCGGGGATATGGTTTTTGAAATACTGGGGTTCCCGCCTGTGCCGGGGATCATCTCATAGGTTTTGCGTCCTTGCGAGAGGGTTTTGAAATGTTGGATGACGGATGTGAACCATCAGTTATCTAAGGGTTTCGTCCCTTTTGCGGGGATATGGTTTTGAAATCTCTTGGTTTGAACAAGGAGGAGATAAGTTTCCGTCCTCACCAGTGGATACAGTGCTTTTGAAATTGGCAGCGTTCGCCAACAGCGGCGATAACGGTCAGTTTCGCTGCAGATGTGGTTTTAAGAAATCTTTGCGGTGGGATGCCTTGCTGTGTCTGGCCTCGATATGCCGTTTTGCGGCGCGGATGCGTTCTCCCTCCTCGCGGGCGAAACCGTGTTCTAAAAACCGCTGTATGTCTCGTGGCTCTAAGCGCGGCGGGCGAGGTTTTCACTCTCAGTACCAGCACTAGGTGGGCTGGATGTGCGCAATCCCACCGCCGCCTAAGGAAGCACTGATAAATTCAGCTGGCGCCAACCATATCTTGACGCATCTGCCCGCACTTCGGCGGAAAATCCTCCACAGAGCACACCTGCGTCCGGTTTTGCCACCCTCGTTCGGACGAAAAGCGTCACGCCAATCTGAGAGACTGTTTTATCAGTGGTTTCTATATGATGATGTCCTCGACGTGGCGATCACCAACGCCCCACGAGCGGACGGAGTGTGGTTCGCGAGGAGAGTAGATGCGCAGGGAGTCGGTGTGCGGGTCAGTGAGGCGTGTTGTTCGTTCGATGAGTTCAGTTGTATCTGCGCTCGGTGAGGAATGCCTCGAATGCGGATTTCTGTACGCGTACGCCGTAACGTTCGGGCAGCGCACCATCTTTCGTTCGTCGCTTGTCGTCGGAGATGTCATAGATGACGAGGACGATGCAGCGGCGTTCATCCGCGGCGCAGTATTCGGTTTCGTCATAGTCATGCTCCATGGTCTCTCACCCTCATCGCATCCGCACGGGCTCGTAGATGTCGGCGTTCTCCGCCGCCGAGTGCCTGCGCATACTGACGCGCCCTGATGTGCGAGTGTGCCGATAGGGGCGCTTTCCCTCCACCGCTGTAGAGGTTGGTCGCCCGCATTTTTCTTTTCGTAGGCGCGCAGGAAGATGGCACGCCCCTCACGGGTGAGCAAGATGCCGTGTCCTCGTCCTCCGCGAGAAATGTTCATTTGATTTCGTGGTGATGGACGAGGAGAGTGTCATGGCATCGACGATGACGGCGCGCCATTCCTCCATGCGTCGGGAGGCGAGGGCGGGGTGGCGGTTTCATCACGGCGTGAAGGGAACAAAAGTACGGGTGCGTCCCTCACCGCTCACTGCGGTGTAGAGGTCACTACATGAGGAGTGTGTAGCCGAAGCTGAGCATGGTGTTGAATGGGTCGAGCGGCGGCCGGCGGAGCGTGCCTTTAGCAAAAGGCAAATTCGTCCGGGGACGAGGTGTCCGAGGGCACGAAAGTGATGCTGGCGATGAGCCCTCATAGCCCAGTGAGGCGGTCGTTCGTGTCACAGGTGGGGATGTGTTTGCACAGTGCCTCGATCTCCGTGCATCGCCATGCGCGTCGGCGGATGCCGCACTGCGGTTACCGCCGCAGGAGGACGAGCTGGTTGTTGCGCCTGCCGCAATCACCTGCCGCGCCATAGCGAGGGCAAACGGTGAGCCCCGCAGGAGGATCTGTCGTTCCTGCCGAAAGACGTTGACGTGCCGTGGACTCAAAGCCGTCGAAGAAGTAGCCTGTGCGCGAGCCATGTGACGGGGATGCCGAGGCGCAAAGAGTTCGACGATCGCCTTGGAGACCTGCACTGCATCGATGATGTGTGAGTCCCTCAGGGTTTCGGCGGGGATCTCCGCGACATTCCCGTTGCGTCCCGACGGTGAAGCATCCGCCGCGCTTTTGGATGTATGCGCCTTCCTCGGTGATGTGAAAGCAAAGCTCATGGCGCGGTCTCCTTTCCACGGGTTTCTTTGCTTCCCCACGCAAGCAGGGGATGCGACAGACCTTCGCTATACTCGTGATTTTCGAGGGCTTCTTCGAGCCATCCATTCAGTGTGTGGTGAAAGAAGATCCGGATTTGGTTGATGTTGCTCCCGTAGACGAGGCTGAGGCGTGCGGGCGAATACGTTCATGAGTTTTTCGAGCCCATGCCCATCCGTTCTTGGAATACTTCTTCAGTGACGTTCGTGATCTCATGGGCAACTGTGTTGCACGAGGGTTTGCTGTCCTGACTTTGTCCAGATCCTTCAGGGCATGGTGTGCAGGTTGGCATTCCGTGCGAGGTTCTTTTCCTGCATATAGCGACAGTAGTGGTCGAGCAGGAAGAAGGAGAGGATCGGTCGCTGTACTTGCGCGGCATTTTCCGATCGAGATACTCTAAGGAAGTCCGGCATGTGCTCATCGAGTTTGTCTCTGACGAGCACGATTTCGCCATTTTTCCTCTTTTCACAGACGGCGACAAGTGTCTGTTTTGCCTGTTTTCTGACGTATTCGTTCAGGGAATTCGTAGAGGAACGGGACAATGCGGAGCATGAGGTTGGACAGTTTTCCGTTTTCCTGATCGAGCTGCATGACGAGGAAGTATTCAACGAGGCTTTCCTCTTTGTAGCCCTTGAAGAAAAAGAGTTCGGTGTTCCGATAGCTGCTCAGGATTTCGCGTGCCTCTGCAGGCAGGAGTGCGACGCGCTTTGCCGCATGGCGCAGGGCACCTTTGCCTCCTCGGGGACACCGCGGGCTTTGCTCGGCGAGCATGAGGGGCGGCTTGGTACTCGTAGGAGCGAATGAGTGCGACGATGCGGTTGCGCTCGAGTAGTAGCGGAAGACGGAGAGGGGCGGCTCCTCAAGACGTGATTCTGTCTCAGGCTCGTTGTCATAGTTGCTTGCGATGAGGTCCTGTATCTCTTTTCCGTCGCGACCATTTTATGATCGTTTGCGGCCCGAACGGGGTAACGGTCTGCATGCCGATGCACGCGATCATTGTCTGCAGCAAGGATGGCGAGGATGGTTTTGATCTGCGGCGTGCCTGAGCTGAGGTTGAGCAGGATCTCGCGATCGGATATTTCTCCAACAGATCTGCGACCGTCTGCGGCAGTATTTGACTGAATGCCTCATAGCGACTGGGGTCGACGATGTCGGTGTAGATCGGCGGGTCGATGATGCAGTCGGGGGCTGCATGTTTGATCGCGGTGGTGTAGCGGTGGTCGTTCTGCTCGGTGTCGCCCATCTCCTTGGTGAAGAAGAGGAGAACACGCTCCGGCTGATAGTGGCGCACGATGTGCAGGCAAGCTCCGTCGTGACAGTTTTTGATGGGATCGGTGCTCCCGATGGGTGAAAAGAGGATGCGTTTCATTCCAATCATCCTTTCCAGATGTCTGTTTCAACTGCGCCCATGCCGAGGGCGGTTTTGATGCCGATGCCTGCGTAGGGGGCATAGGCGAGAGTGTGCCGAGGATGCGGCGTACCATGTCGCTGCCTGTAAAGCGAAGGGCGATCTCGCCCGCGAAAAGCCGCGAGATGCTATACCCCTCGACGGAGTATGCCGCAGAGCGCAGGGCGTACCGTGTGAGGTGGATGTGGGCGGCGAGCTCCTGTGCGAGGTTGTCCTCCTCGATGCGGATGTCCGGGCAGAATGCGTTCCACCGCAGGAGGAGGCTCTGCAATATGAGGACGCTCTCGGGAGGAGGATGTATGGGCAAAGGTCCCGTTTGAAGCTCGTGGGGGTGAGAAGTGTATCTCTGCGCCGCGCGGTGCGGTCTCTCGCGCGAAAGTAGGTGTCGGCGATGTCCTGATAGCTGCGCTCTGAGACGCAGCGGAGGTCTTGCACGCCAGCGGTGTAGTTTTTCTGTCGCAGAAACATCTGCTCCATGTGCTCTAGTGCCGTGCCGATGATCTCCCCCTGCCGTGTCCTCAAGTATGCCGATGCGCCAGAGGACGCGCTCCCGCGCTCTGTCCCAGCGTACGCTCTGGCTGTAGGGGCGCAGGTTCTCGGTGTGGAGGTAGGCGGCGTAGTCCTCCGCAGCCGCTCCATGAGTGCGCCGTGGAGGACAGAGCCCATGGAGGCGGGGCCGCGCGCCATCGGGCAGGTGCGGCTCTGCCTCATAGCGTCTGAGCATTGCCAACCTCCGTGATGGAGCAGAGTCCCATGATCCAGTCCTCGGAATCCATGCGCGCGAGGTTTTAGTGTGCGCGGGCTGATGCGCGATCCAGACGTGCGCTGTTGATGAGCGGGAACGCGCTGCCGCGTGATGGGATCCCATTCGGTGAAGGTCTGATCGAGGTAGTCGACGATGAAGTCCCGCGCTTCTTTGTCGCTATCCGCAAATGCAGACGAGGGTTTTGAGGAGGAATCCTGTGCCGCCGCCGAGTGCATCCGCGTTTTTCGCCGCCGCAAAGAGCGCGGGGTATTGTCTGCCAGAACTTTTTCACTGTAGGCGCAGTCCGTGCTGGTGTAGGCATGGAACCATGCCGACGATCCGTCGATGGAGCGGATGCCGAGGGTTCTCAGCGCCGGTCGACGGTGATGGTGAAACGAAGCCGCCGTCCCGCCGGGATGCTCACGGAAGAGGATAGACGGTTCTCGCACGCGCCATCCTCCATGCCGGTGGTGAAGTCGAGTTGCGAGGACGACGCTGTCCGTCTCATCTGCGGGGCAGCGGCATCACTGACTCTGAGTCCGCGCATGGCACTGACGGTAGCGTTCCAAGGCGGTGTTTTTGTTCCCTTTTGAGTGTGTGCAGGAGCTGTGTCTCGATCTGCCCGATGAGTAAAGTCTGCGTCGCGCTTTTTCTTATTTTTCAGGGTGTGTGGAACTCCTGGAAGTCTGCCGCGAAAGAGCTGCGGGCGGCGGCGTGATGAGCCCATGCAGGATGCCGGTGCGTAGTGCCCCTTGATGCTGCTGCCGGGGATGTAGGGGCGTCCATCCGCAAGTGTGGTCTGGCAGATGATTTCGTTGAGGTTGCCTTGTCGCTGTCGGTGTCAGGCGGGTCTGCGTGTGCGCGGCGGATGATGAGAGATCCAGTTCGTCTCGGTGACGCCTGCGCGAGCAGCTCATGTGCGCAGGTTGTCGGTGCCGCCGGCTCCCTTTTACGACGTAGTTGAAAATCGCTCCATGAGCCCGCGCTGATCGAGGAAGGCGATCCATTTTGTCGGGTTCAGAAGGCGGCTTCATGTGTCTCGCTGTTGTAGAGGTATTCAAAATGGTTTGAGTTTTCCGCCTGAGCCCGTATGGATGGGGCTGATGCACGTAAGTTCATAGCTGCGGCAGAGTAGTCCCGTCGTCGTGCTGTCACCCCCGCATAGAGTCCATAGCCATAGCGCAGTATGGGATGCCCGTCATGCGTCCCCAGTGTCGCCGCAGGTCGCCGATCCGCGTAGGCACTGAGCCTGCATCGAGGAGATAGACGCTGTTCTTCTTCTCGGCGGCGTGGGTCGGAGTTGCTGATAAAGCCACCCGCACGGCGCAGGCGATAGGCACCGCGTTTCACGGCGGCGAGGCCGTCCGCTGCGGGCAGTACGGGCGCGAGTGCGAGCTGCCACGGGGCGTGCTCTGCCGCGAGCATGGTGCCGAAAGTGCTGCCGCGTCGACGCCGCCGCTCTCATCCACACGGATGATGTCGCCGAGGTGGAATTTGCCGCAGCCGCTCGTGCGTTTGCCGCCGATGCCCGCCGTGCCGAGCCATGTGAGGAGGCGGTGCAGCCACGGGATGAGTGCCTCGTCCTGTATCTGCGCGAGGAGATAAAGCCCTGCGCCGTCGGCAAGGTGAACTGTCCGACGTAGTAAGGCAGGGGCTCGGTGCCGCGCGTGTTGACGCCTTGACGCAGGGAGAGTGTGCCGAAGTCGCCGTCAAAGTCGTTGTCCTCGAACGGCGTGCCGCTCTCCATAGCGCGGATGTGAGTCCTGCATACGGCTCGCGCGGAGATATTTGAGGTTTTTCTGTTTTTGCGCAGGGTTGCGTTCGCGCACGTGGTGCGATAGTCTCTCTCTGTGCCCGTACGCTGCGCTCGATGCGAGAACTGGACGCGGGAGAAAGAGCGCCACTGCACGGTCGGATGTGCCGCTGCCGCTACGGCCGGGAGGTCGGAGACGCAGTCCCCCGTCTCGATGCTGTCCATAAGGCGCGTCAGCATCGTCTGCTCGGCGGCGGCGGCAAGCTCTGTGCAGAGTGCACCGAAGGGGCGTCGGCGGTATACTCCATGCACGCTCATCGAGTCTTCCACCGCGTCCCGACGGGGCAAAATGTCACGGCCGTGTCGAAGTGCAGGATGAATCACATAGCTCACAGATCCGCCGCCTTCACTCCATCATGCGTGCAATCGCGTTCATCTGCTCTGTATCCGCGCAATCATCGGAGAGCGCAGCACTCTGCCGTGAACGCCCCGCAAAGAAGACTCTGCCGTAGCCGCGCGAGCCATGACCGCCGAGGTAGTCCATCTGCAGGAGGTGCAGTCCGTCGCGCAGCTCTGCCATCCTCCATGAGTTCGTCCATGCGCTCGATGTTGTAGACAAGGGTAACGCGAACTCCGGTTCCCGCCGGCACACGCTCGATCTGGCGTGGGGTCGCGCCTGCGGTCACGCGGTTGATGCCGTTCTCAGGGTTTGATCTCACCGATGTAGGTGTCGAGATCCATGCGGTCGAGACTGTCGACGCGACTCCTCTGTCATTCAGATGATCCGAGAACTGGAGGCGCCCGCCTTCCGCCTGCGCTGCCCTTCGCCGCCGTGCCGAAAAAGGCGCTTGATCTGCGGGATGTCGTCCTCGATCTGGTTCAGGACATACTCCTTTGTGGAGTGGCTCCGTGCGAGAAGGGTGCGGATTTTCCCTTGGGCGAGCTGCCCGGGATGACGGGCTGTTTCGTCAGCGGATCGCGCAGGAATGGGCTGTCGACGCCGCCAATGGGCGAAAAGTCGCTGGATGCACCGATGTGCATTCCTGTTTTCGACGCGAAGGATCGCCGTGAGTTTCAGTTTCCCCGCTTCAATACGCTCTGATTGCTCTCCATGGTCAGTCCCTCCACCGTGAAATTTGTGATAGGCGACAAGTGCCTCGACAGTGGATGAATTCGTCGTATTTCTTCATGTCTCGTGCCAATGCGATCGATGCGCGTCATCAGATTTGCCTTTCTCTCGAAATCGCCCACTGTTCCCCGATTGCGCGCGATCTGATAGGCGAGCTTGACTTTGAGAAATTTCACCTCGGCGGCGAGCTCGGAGCTGAGGACGTCCGTCTCACCGCTGCGCGTGCGGTACATGGATATCTTGTTCGTGAGCGCGTTGACCGCAGAGAGGAATTTGCGAATCTGTGCTGTGGTCAGCGCGATCTCCTCCTCTCCGCGCTTGTTGCGCTCTTTTGTTTAGGCGGGTAATCACATTCTCCGCTTCGTTCGCAAGGTCAGGAGTCCGCTCCTGTGTGTCCCTTTGTCTCAGGCATTTGACCTCTCTCCTTCTCTCGGATGCTGTATATGATGAGCTGTAATGCGGTGGCCCAGCTGTCTGCGCGCTGCCGGGTCACGGTACCAGTCATAGAGCTGCGTACGCACGCGCGCGTATGCCCCTGTGCGGGGTGATGCGTCCCCGGGTCGAGCCGCGCGAGGGCGTAGGCAAACCGCGCGAGCTGGATCGGGCCGTCCTCCTCCAACAGTGGTGAGCAGGCGATAGACGCTGCTTGCCAAGACTCAGCTGCTCTCCCTTTGCGTTCTCCCTCAAAGAGGCAGTGTGCACGCAGGAACGCGATTTTTCTCCACAGACGCCGTCGATGAATCGTCCCATCCATGGGTCTGCGCCCGTTCCTCGAGACGCTGCGTACGAGCGTCCCTCGGTGACGGCACCAAAGATGGCAACGCTGTCGCTAGCGGACGACCGTCTGCGCCGCGCCGATCCTTGGCACGCGACTCGAGGTCGCCGGTGCGGCGTGCCATCGCAGCGACGGGGTATTTGTCCTTGAAGAAGCCGAGCCCGGCCGAGAAGCGGTTTGCCGCCCGTAAAGCGCAGGAAGGCACGGCGCAGATCGACCGCGAGCTCGACGATGTCGTCCCACGCACCGAGGAGGAAGATGTCGTCGCCGCCTGAGTAGACGATATGAACGTCGCGCGCCGCCTTTTTGACCCCTGCCAAAGAGGGTGAAGGGCGCGTCCGTGACCGCATCCGCTGTGCCGCGGCAGATGGCGTTGATGTGGTGCTTGAAGAAGATCGAGCCGCTGCGAGAGTGCCGCCGTGCGCGTCATGGTGGCATACGCCGCCGGGAATCCCGCGAGGAATGCCGCGCCGAGGTTGTCCACGTCGGCGCGCATGACTCTCGATGCGTGGGATGCCCTGCTGTCATTCGTGCCGCCGCTGCGCTGCGCCAGTGTCTCCATCTCGAGTACGGTGTTGTCCTCGAGGCGGAGTAGTCACCGAGCCAGAGGGTGTGCGGCGGGCAGGTCGCCCGTATACGCCGCGTTCTTCGCGTAGATGCGCTCAATCCTGTACGGGAGACGGTCAACGTCGTCCAGTTTCTCCGCGGTGAGGTGGAGTGTACGCCCGATGCCGGGGAGAGAGAGTGCATTGGTCCCGCACGTGGTGGAGACACAGAATGCGTTCTTTTTCAGGATGCGCTCGCCAAAGGTGAAGAGATTGGAGCACATGTCGCACGCATCGATATGAGGGATCGGCGGGATAGGGTGCGAGATGCGTTGTCGATGTGTGGCAGACGGCGCACTCGCGTCCCTTATCCCGCGTTTTGTTCCATGCGCTCTCGGGCGTGAACATCGCAGCAAGCTGTTCCTCAGAGTAGCGGCAGAGTTTTTCGGCGGAGAGTTTGTCGCTCACGCGGCGAAAAGACCTCCTGTGTCCTCCCTGCCAGCTCGTTTGGCGTGCATGCGGTCCACGCCATGGCAATGTATAGGTTGCTGCCGAAGTGGTGCAGCACCAGTCGTTGACCGCCGTGTGGCAGCGTACGAGTATGTCCTGCACGTCGTCGGTGTTCGGCAGGAGCATGTGAAGTGCCCGCCGCCCGTGTAGAGGAGTGCTGTGCGGCTGAGACGACATGCGGTGAGGAGCTCATCCACGATGTTTTTCAAGCAGGACTTCGAGGTAGAACGAGCGTCCGCGCAGGCTTTTTGAGTGCGCCCTTGGACGGGATGGCATAGATGAATGGCTGGATGCCCGAGATGTCCGCCGATACGGAGTGCGACGGGGCGGCTGCCGCCATCCTGCTGCGCATACGTTGCTGCGTCGGGGATGTCGTGCGCCGCACAGTAGCGATAGAGCGCGGCAGCATAGGCTGCCGTCATGCGCGTAGTCATAGAGCGAGATGTCCGCCGCCGTCGGCGAGGGAATGTAGCTCGTGGTCTCCTCGAGGATGCGCAGCAGCTCGCTCATCGGCATGCATAGCGGGGATTTCCGCGCAAAGTGTGCCGCGAGTGTCTCATAGCATGCGCAGCAGCCCTCCCTCTGCGACGTGCAGTTCCGTGATCGGCTGTGGAACAGCAGTGCGGCATCGTCGGTCAGGCAGCCGACGGGGAAGCCCTCCTTTCGTCCATCGGTGCGCCCGAATCGGTTGAACACACTCTCCAGATGAACGGATGGCGTGTCGTCCGCGGGCTCTGCGGCAGGGGCAGTCCCCATGGCAATGCGCTCTGCCGCATCGAGGAACCATCCGATGTCACAGCCGCCCTCTGCGGGACAGACGGCATACAGGGAGTGCCGTATCCCCGCGCAGAGATCCCGGAGGAACGCCGTCCCCGCATCCGATGCGTGGGGATGTGCGCGCTCGGCGAGAATGCGTGCAGCACGCAACAGTGCCGCACGTTCGATCCGCTCACACAGATCTTCCATAGCCTCATCTCTTTCATTATTTCTTAATGTTAGAAGGTTCCACAAAAATGAAAAATCCTGCCATTATGGCAGGGAAAAAGTGGACGGCGATCTTTGATGATCGCTCTTACATATTCATGACGACCATCTCTATGGGAGGCTGGAGTGCATCCGTCCTTGCGGGGTTCTGGTTCTTAAATTTGTCTACGCATCTGCCCGCCAGCGGTATTGCCCGTTTCCGTCCTTGCGGGGTTCTGGTTCTTAAATTACGGATTTGATGAGCTCTACACGAAAGACAATGTGTTTCAGCCCCTTGCGGGGCCCTCTATCTTAGCTTCCCCCGTCGCTACGGGGGAAGTGACGAGCAAGCGCGCCGATGGGGATGGAGCATCCACTCGCAACATACGCCCGCTTTCATCAGCACCCTGAATCACACCAACCTCAGCAATATCCTGTATCGCTCGTCGAATCCCTTTACACACACTGAGGAACTCCTTCCGCACCTGTGCATTGGTAAATCGCAGGACACGGAGCTGCCTCGCCTGCATATACCTCGTACGTTTCATATCATAGGTACAGCCATCCTGTTCAAAATGCTGCCCGCCATCAATCTCAATCACCAGTCTGAGACAATGTGAATAAAAATCGGCAATATACCCACCGATGGGATACTGTCGGCGAAAATGGTACGGACTGCACGAAAAGAAAATCATGCCAAATACGCCGTTCCTCAGGTGTCATAGATCGGCGCATCGCTCTCGCATAACGGCGAATATGTGCCGGTACATCACGCATGATCATCCGCTCCTCATCATGGGATCCTCTATCTTAACTTTTCCTTCCACCTCTCGGCGGAGGGGCTGGAGGTATGCTCCGTCCCTGCAGGGGTTCTGTGTCTTAAATCGTGCCGACTACCTTGCTGAGGCGCATTGATTTGACAGGTTTTCCGTTCCTGCGGGGGTCCCCTATCTTAGCTTCCCCGTCGCTGCGGGGAAGTGGCGAGCAACGCGAGCCGATGGGAAACGCTTGTGCCTTGCATTCATTTCTGACACTATGAAGGTTTACGGCTTGCGTCCATGGCGCCCCTTCCACCGCTTACGCGGTCCCCTCCCCGCTCTGGCAGGAGGCTGGAGATATGCTCCGTCCCCTTGCGAGTTCTGGTTCTAAATAACTATCTTGGTGCGGATGTCTTGGAGATATGGGGCGAGTTTCCGTCCCCTTGCGGGGTTCTGGTTCTTAAATCGGGACTGAAAGCGGCCGATCCTGCCATGCGGCATCGGTTTCCGTCCCTGCGGGGGTTCCCTATCTTAGCTTCTCCCGTCGCTACGGGGAAGTGGCGAGCAACACGCGAGCCGATGAGAAGCGCTTGTGCCTTGCGTTCATTTCTGACGCTATGAAGGTTTACAGCTTGCGCCCATGGCACCCCTCCACCGCTTACGCGGTCCCCCTCCCCGCCTCTGGCAGGGGAGGCTAGAGGTACGCTCCGTCCCCTGCGGGGTTCTGGTTCTTAAATGAAGTGACGGGCACATTGGCACCTACTACGGCGGTAGGTTTCCGTCCCCTTGCGGGGTTCTGGTTCTTAAATCAGAGCTATCCCTATTGGAAAGTAGCGGCACTTGCGTTTCCGTCCCCTTTCGGGGTTCTGGTTCTTAAATCGTCCCGCTATGCACTGATGCAGCAGAATTCTGCACTGGTTTCCGTCCTTTGCGGGATTCTGGTTCTTAAATCTGCGGCAAATCTCGTGCACAGAAGAAAATTACAGAAAGTTTCCGTCCCCTTGCGGGGGCCTATCTTAGCTTCCCCGTCGCTACGGGGAAGTGGCGAGCAATGCGAGCCGATGGGGGCGCTGTGCCTTGCGTGCACTTTCTGATGCTATGAAGGTTTACAGCTTGCGTTCATGGCGCCCTTCCACCGCTTACGCGGTCCCCTGCTGACCTATCCAAGAAGCAAGCCCTTGGGCGCAGCTGATTGAAGTAACAGATCGTATGGGAAAACGTCCCAAGAACACGAGCATCGAGCGAAGTGTGATTGGATGACGTTGACCGCTCCCCGCTCTGGCAGGGGAAGGCTTTGGGATATAACGGCATAGCTTCCCCCGTCGCTGCGAAGTGGCGAGCACAGCGAGCCGATGAGACGCTGTGCCTCGCATGCGCTTCTGATGCTATGAAGGTTTACGGCTCGCGCCCACGGCGCCCTCCACCGCTACGCGGTCCCCTGCTGACCTGTCCAAGAAGCAAGCCCTGGGCGCAGCTGATTGGGTAACAGGTCGTATGGGAAAAACGTCCCAAGAACACGAGCGTCAGCGAAGTGTGATTAGCTGACGTTGACCGCTCCCCCGCTCTGGCAGGGGAAGGCTTTGGGATATAACGGCATAATAGCTTCCCCGTCGCTACGGGGGAAGTGGCGAGCACAACGAGCCGATGACGCTTGTGCCTCGCATGCACTTCTGATGCTATGAAGGTTTACAGCTCGCGCCCATGGCGCCCCTCCACCGCTTACGCGGTCCCCTGCTGACCTGTCCAGAAGCAAGCCCTTGGGCGCAGCTGATTGGGTAACAGGTCGTATGGGAAAAACGTCCCAAGAACACGAGCGTCAGCGAAGTGTGATTAACTGACGTTGACCGCTCCCCCGCTCTGGCAGGGGCTGGAGTACGCTCCGTCCTTGCGGGGTTCCTCCTGCAGCTTCCCCACGTCGCTACGGGGAAGTGTCGAGCAACGCGAGCCGATGGGGGCGCTTTGCCTTTGCGTGCACTTCTGATGCTATGAAGGTTTACAGCTTGCGTTCATGGCGCCCTCCACCGCTTACGCGGTCCCCTCCCCGCTCTGGCAGGGAGGCCGGATATAACGGCATAATAGCTTCCCCGTCGCTGCGAAGTGGCGGCTAATGCGAGCCGATGACGCTTGTGCCTTGCATGCACTTCTGATGCTATGAAGGTTTACAGCTTGCGCCCATGGCGCCCCCTCCGGCACACTGCGGTGCCACCTCCCGCTCTGGCAGAGGCTAGAGGTACGCTCCGTCCCTTGCGGGGTTCTGGTTCTTAAATGCAGACTACCGAGTATGTAACTCCATGCACGAGCTTTCCGTCCCTTTGCGGGGTTCTGGTTCTTAAATACTGTCAACAACATCTTCGTCCGTACTTCGATGGGTTTCCGTCCCCTTGCGGGGTTCTGGTTCTTAAATCCTCGCCGTGCGAACGCACGCGGTATCTGGATGAAAATGCCATTTCGCGGCGCGAAGGTGTTGCGGGGAGCAAAAAGCAGCGCCCGTTTGTTTGAAAAATCTGCTGTATCCCCCGTCCTGTCTCGCGCGCGCAGATTCCCTCTCCCGTGCATGGGTTTC
>BNJS01001692.1_pt1 | contig 19911 bp, 30 predicted proteins | sample 8540461 | NCBI WGS metagenome assembly BNJS01 (sample SAMD00202454, study PRJDB9452) | human saliva metagenome | isolation source: human saliva | place: Japan | reverse complement strand
TACCTATATCATGGCCGTCATTAATAACCAACATTTGGATACCCTAACAGAGCTTAGTGAGTAGGAGAGGTCTGAGATTGACTTTTAATTTGAAATAAAGCCGTAAAATCCCTTTACAAATCTAGCTTTTCATGGTACAATAGCCTTTGTGTGAAATAAGCGACAGGAAAGCATGAAGCTCGTCAACAGGTGTCTTATGACAAGTAACCTTGGCTGTTTAGGGCGAAGGGCATCTGCACGAATCAGGGCTTTCTAAGTGACTATTTCCACCGAAATATTATTTATATCAGGAGGACATATACATGTCACGTTATACAGGACCATCTTGAAACAAGCTCGTCGCCTTGGCCTTTCACTTACAGGTACAGGTAAAAGAATTGGCACGTCGTAACTACGTACCAGGACAACACGGACCAAAACAACCGTTCTAAATTGTCAGAATACGGTTTTGCAATTGGCTGAAAAACAAAAACTTCGTTTCACTTACGGTGTGGGTGAAAAACAATTCCGTAACTTGTTCGTACAAGCTACCAAAAATCAAAGGCGGAATCCTAGGGTTTCAACTTCATGCTTCTTTTGGAACGTCGTTTGGATAACGTTGTTTACCGTCTTGGCCTTGCGACTACTCGTCGTCAAGCTCGTCAATTCGTAAACCACGGTCACATCCTTGTTGACGGAAAACGCGTTGATATCCCATCATACCGCGTAACTCCAGGTCAAGTGATCTCAGTTCGTGAAAAATCATTGAAAGTTCCAGCAATCCTTGAAGCAGTAGAAGCTACTCTTGGACGTCCAGCATTCGTATCATTCGACGCTGAAAAATTGGAAGGTTCATTGACACGCTTGCCAGAACGCGACGAAATCAACCCAGAAATCAACGAAGCACTTGTCGTTGAATTCTACAACAAGATGCTTTAATTTTAAGAAATATCTTACAGAAAGCCTACAACAGTGGGCTTTTTGCTTTGTCTTAAAAGGTTGATTTCTGGGTTTGGTTGGTATTTGAGGAATCATTTTTACTCAGGAAGAATGTTTCGAGTTTTAGTGTAAAGAAATCAACCCTTTTAGGCGACTTTTCCGCCCTCATTTTCTGCTTTTGTGCTAAAAATAGATTTATAAATTTAAGATAAGGGATGTTTATGAAATCAGGGAATGGATTTTTTTGAAAGGTCAGCTCTATTTCTGGGGAGGGTTGATTCTACTGGGACTCTTTGGCTGAGTACGCTGTCCCCTTGACAATCTGTAGTCTAATTGGTATTGGTGCTTATGTACTCTATCGACGCAGGGGTAATAATCGTTCTGTAGAAGATCAGATTGAACTTTTAAAAAGCACGGATTCGCCAAGCTGATAAAGATATTCAGCAGTTAGAGGAGACCCTGTCTGAAAAAAAGGACCAGCGGTCTATAAAAAGTCGAGCCAGTCAGGTGTTGCTTGAACTGAGTGAGATTCATCAAGAAGCCAATCAGTTTAAATCTTATATTGGTGATTCTGTTTATGGTCGAATTGATAAGAAGGTTCGCTCAGTAAGGGCAACTATCAATGTTCAGCTAGAGCGTCTGGAAAGAGACAGTCAGATAGATATTGAGAATATGGAACCTGAGGAAGTGGCGCTAGAATTGGCTCAGACACTCGCCAATATTGCGCGTGACCATCAGGAAATTATAAATAAAAATCGAGGCTTCTGATTTTGGAGACAAGGAAGAATTGGCGACCATTCATAATTTAAAGATGGAAAAAAATTTCAGACCGTTTTAGAGGGTATTTTGAAGATTAAGGCAAATCCTAAGAACTATAATCGATCTGAGGAACGCTTGGAACAAGCTAGAGAAGCTATCGAACAATTTGACCTTGAGCTAGACCAAGTTTTGAGAGAACTCAATGAAACAGATATGCGCGATTTTGATATTAGCCTGCGTATCTTAGGAAAAGATCGCAAAGAATAGGGTAGAAAAAGGAGTAATCATGACAGAATTTAATTTTTGATATTGATCAGATTGCCAGTAATACAGTGGCTAAAGTGGACAAAACCACTGAAATCATCAGGGACCAACACAGGTTCAGTCCAGACCATCACCTTTCTTGAAAAGTTAAGTCCTGAACAGCAAGAGGGAATCAAGGCGCGCGTGCCCCAGTTAGTAGATCAGTTTGTCACAGACCAAAATGCTCTCTTGGACTTTGGTCAATCAGCGGTGGAAGATGTCAATGGTACGGTTAACCGTATCTTGACCGAGCAGAAGAAACTGCAAATTCCGCAGGTGGATGACCTGCTGAAAAATACCAACCGCGAACTCCAAGGTTTTGTAACCAAGTACAAGAATGCTGAAATTGCAGAATTGGAAGAAAAGCCAAACTTTTTGCAAAAATTGTTTAAAAAGAGCCAAAATAGTCTACAAGAATTTTATTTTGACTCAAAAACAGTGGAGCAAAAACTAGATGGTATGGCTGCAGCAGTGGTCAAGCAAGAAGATGTGCTTGCTCGAAATATTGTTTCTGCTGAGATGTTGATTGAGGACAATACCAAATCCATTGAAAATCTAGTGGGAGTTATTTCCTATCGAAGCCAGCCAGACAGAAGCTGGGAATCGCGCTGCAGAATTGAAGGCTCAAGTTGATCAATTAGATGCAACAACGATAGAATACCAAACCAAGTCCCAAGAATTAGCTCGTATGGCTGAAGTGGTCAATACACTGGAACAACAACATACAGAGTATGTCAGCCTCTTACGTAGCTTGGACGACGACTCCACAGATGCGCAATCTTGTCAAAGTTTCGTCAGATATGCGTCAAAAATTGGGTATGCTTCGTCGCAATACCATTCCAACCATGAAGCTCTCGATTGCTCAACTCGGTATTTTGCAACAATCCATGAAATCAGGGGTCGTTGCGTACCATATTGTCAATGCCAACAATTCAGCGCTTCAGATGTTAGCTGAAACCAGCAAGGAAGTCATTCCACAGATGGAGCGAATTGCCCAAAAGCCCAACGGTAGCTGTCGAATCCGTTACCCGGCTTGCTGAAAGTCTCGTTGCGCAAAACCAAGGCATTGTCGTCGCGGATTGAGCTGGGACGTCAGAAACGTGCCCAACTAGAGACAACGATCGTCAAATCTGCAGAAATGATCAACGATTCTGTCAAACTCAGCGATGAGAAAATCGTCCAAGCCCTCTTAGAACAAGGAAAGGCAGACCCAGAAAGAAGTGCAAGAATAAGAAGGAACTCGACTTGCTATTTGACTTGCATTTTCAAAGTTGACGCATATAGGGTTAATCTAGTCAAGAAAATCTTATAAGATTATAAAAATTTTTAAGAAATTAGCAGTAGTATTGCCAAAAACTCATCGGAAGTCATTCATTTTAAGGTTACGAGGGAGAAGATTGGATATGGCGATAGATAAATTGATTTATTTAGCTATTTTGTCAGTGGTGGGAGTCTTTGTTTTCAGAAAGATGATTAATCCATCTAGGGGACCGAGATATCACTGAAAACAATCCTTTTTGCGATGGGGTCAAAGAAATACCAAAGACAACAGAGCTTGGGGATACATATTTACATCAAAGGCCAAAAGAAAATGGATTCTGCCTTGGGAATTTGATGTATGGGAGCAGGTTGATCTGTTTGAAAAATGGGATTGTTTTGAAAAAGGTATAAAAAAAGAAAAATCCATATTTTTTTCATGAATTATATGCTATTGAGCCTCTATTGCTTCATTCCCTTTTTGTAAAAGGGAAATACTTTTGGCTACGTGTTCGAGTGTAAAGACAAAAAGTAATTTCATCTTAAATAGTCGAGATCTATGTGATTTGGATATCTTTATCAATGAACTCTGCTCGCTATTCCCATCAGAAAAAGGGGAGGCGGTTGTCATGGATGTTGATAAAAATCAGAAATTTAGCAAATGCAACAACTATTATTTGAAAACGATAAAAATAGGCAAGAGAATTTATTCTCTTGCCTATTTTTGCATATCCAAATCAGTTACGTAGTTCAAAAAAGGTAGTGAAAAAGGTAGTGATTCGAATGATTTATATTGCAATGTACTGAAATTAACAAAAAGAAAAACGCTTAAAATAAGCGTTTTTCTTATGTATTGATTCGTATTGAATGCTTACTTAACTTCTGTAAAGGTTGTGAATGTTATTTTAGCACCCTTTAAACGCCGTTATATCAACGTTTTTAGATTGTTCTATAGAAAATGTAGTCATAAATGTAGTCATTTTGCTAAGCCGTCAATTTTGCAATTTCTTTAAGGTAGATTTCAACTGCTTCTGCCTTCTTTTTCGGTGCCAATTCAGCATAAGTATCCATTGTCGTTTTAATCGATTTATGCCCCATTCTTATCTGGAGTTCTTTCCAGTTTGCACCAGCATTCAGCATCAAAGAAGCATGTGTATGGCGGAAAAGGTGGAAACCATAGTTTGGTAGCTCTAACTCAGTCAAACGCTTTTTAAGCGTTGCGCGCTCATTTCTATCACACATATAGTTCCCGTAAATTGTCGGGAAAATTAGGTCCACAGTTGGTAAATCATGACTCACAAAGTAATCACTCATCTCAGCATGAAAAGCTTTCAAATCATCCAAAACTTGTCTCGGAACTGCAACTCGCCGGTTGCCAGCATCAGTCTTAGCACTGTTTTTACAAACAATCTCGCCCTTAATCCCAAGTTTCTTATTTCCAACTTTCCACATTAGCGTTTTATTGACGATAATTTCATTGGAATCAAAATCAAGATCATGAATCGATAAAGCAAGAAGCTCATTGATTCTGAAGCGCAGAAGCTAGTAGTGTATCGCAGATAACCTTAAATCTTCGATTTGCTCGAGTATTAGGTAATTCCTCCATAAACTTTAACCAAATTACCAAATCTTCCTCACAAAGAACCCTGATACGTTCTTTATTAGCTTTTTGGTTTTGGTGGAATCTTAACAGTTCTAGCTGGATTATGAGCTAATTCAAAGTTTGTAATACCGTAATCAAAAATATCGCTAAGTTTATAAATAACAGCGCCGAAATCTTTTGCATGCCCTTTTTTTGATTTTTTTACACCTGACTCAACAGATTTTTTAGATTGTTGAGCTAGTTCGTTTACCCAAAGCTGAATGTCCGCAGATTTTATTTCTTCCGGTTTATATTCTCCAAATTTTGGTATTAAATAAGTATCAAGATAGCTTCGGACTCGGTTGATAGTATTTTTGAGAAGTAACCCATGTTACAAAAACTGACAAACCAAGCTTCAGCTAACTCTTCAAAGTTATTAACCAGCAAGGTATCTTTTAGAGTTGAGCCCTTCTTTTCAAACTCAATCCGAGCTTGAATGATTTTCCTATCAAGACTTCGTAGTGTTTTAGCAGTTATTGAAGATGTAACTTTTTTTCCAGTTTTAACATCTACTCCTATATACACTCCACGTTGAGTATAGCTAATAGTCCCTGTTACTCTTGGTAGTTTTAATTACTTTTTCGATTATTGTGAATGATAGTTTCTTTCTTCATAGTAGCCTTTCAAGTTCGGATATACAAAAAGGCTAAAAATAACAACCTCACACAAATTTATGTGATGTCATTATTTTTAGCATATTTTTACTGCTATGGAGTCAAATATTCTAACACATCTTCCATTTTATAATACACTGTTCGAGAACCTTCAATTGGTGGCTCTAATCTTTTTAACCCTGTCATTTCCCAAGTTTTTAAAGTGTTGGGAGAAATATGAAGAATAGAAAGCAGTTCTTTCTGGAGTTAAAAATATTACAATACATACTTTTTGATTATAACGTTGAATTAGGCTCAACAAAATAGTTAATAAATTTTCAATTTGGTTCAATTTTGTTAATTCACTAGAATTCATCTATCTAGTTCTCCATTCCGTTCTTTTTGAGTTTTTTTAAGTCGCGGAAGTAACTTATGCTTTTCAAGTTCTTTATATTGTTTTTCATACTTACTATGCCTCTTTGAATCGATAAGCCTCGCAAAGAAATAGCTCTTATTCATGATCAATCGCAAAGATTAGGATCGTGTGCGCGAGCATAACTTACTAAACTACCAAATTCTACAAATCCCATTGTATCAATTACATCAAGCGCCTGAGCTAAGAAGAATTCATGATCATTTTCCAAAAATAAATTTTTTTCTCTATCAAACCCACAACCGCATTCGATATCATTGGCATCATACTTAGTTTTTTCAGGATTATCTGCATGTGTGAAATAATTATACAACCCTGATGGGGACATCACAATCTCAACATGGGCTGGAGTATTCAAATTTTCAGTCAACAATTCAGAAACTTGAGAATAACTTTTGAGAGAATCAAAGAACAGTACACCATGCTTGTGAGGTTTCAGGATTTCCCAGTTTCTTTGTTTACATCCATATCATGCCAAGGACTAATCGCATACGGAACTCGCATACGCTCAAGAATCTCTAGATAGTTGTTTGGCATACTATCTTGATAAAAGTAAGAAAAGCCCACTTATTCGAACGTCTATTTTTAATCATAGATAACACCTCTTTTATAAATTAAATTTTCTCTATTATTGATTTATCAGGGACTCCCTTTATTTAGTAAGGAAAAATATCTGATTGTTTGTTCGTTTCCCATAGATGGTTTTTACCTCCTCCAATTTCTTCATGGATATAAAGAGAAATTTATATTTATTTTTGGTCGTTTGCACAAAAATTTTTTGATTATTGATTAGAGAACTATTGGGGGTCGTAGTAACCCTCCCAATAGAAATGAATATTTTTAGAAAATAGAGTGTATTTGACTTTTCACTTTGTGAGTCAAACACTCTATTTTCCCTATCTTTTTGAACCTTTGTAAAACAAATTACTCAATTGTCGTTCAGCCGATGAAAAATAAAAGTTCGGATTATAATTAGATATTTCTTCTTTTTATGTAGATTCCATATTTCTAAAAATTTGTTGTGATTGCTGAGATGAAGGGTATTTTAGAACAACTATGACACTCTCATTTCGTACATCAACAATACAATTTGAGAGTGATTTATTGAAAATCTCGTAAAATTTGATTTCTTTGAAAACTATTTGCAGAAGCTGATGAAGCTTCGTGTTGTATTAAAAAATAACGTAGTCTCATAGTTTGTTTCACTGATTCAAAATAGTTAGATATTTTTGTCTGTTTTATATCTTTCTGTCAGCTCAATTGCTAATAAGATTGAAAGGAGAAGAAACAGCGTAATAGCAACTAATAAAAAAATATCATAGAAATAAAAATACAATTTATTTTTGGATTACGACGATTTTTCTTGAAAAACTTCATTATTAAACAAAAATTATTAAAAATACGAGAAGTTATACTCAAGACAGTATTAAGAATTACAAAAACCACTAGATATTTGGATAGATTGAATGTCTTCTGAAAAATGTCTTCTCCATTACAAAAATTCCTTTCCTTGTGTAATAAGTTGGACATAATAGTGGTAACACTTGATAGGGATGCTCATTATCAATGATTTGTATCAAACCGGTACCCTTTTCCAACTGGTATGACAACACCCTCTGGATCCAAATCTGGGAATAGAAATTGTGTTGTCTTCTTTATTAATATTTCCGATTTGAATCAATACATTTAGTTGTTCTCGAACGGAAACTGGGATTGTGTTGTGATCAAAACGTTGACTAACTAATAGAAGATGAACTCGAGTCGCACGTCCAAGAAGTGCAACTTGAGATAAGAGCGAAAAAGAAAGAATCCTTAATCGTTTTGTTAACACCTTCTGAAAGAGCCAAAACCTCATCTATAACAATGGTTAAATGCTTAAATTCTTCCTCAGAATTTTGCATAGAGAATCTCTTGCCTTTTCTTGAATAAGATTCAAGCAGGAACTTAGATTTTTCATTTATCTCTGATACAAAATCAGACTTTGAACGATTGCGCTGAGGATGAATGACTTCAATCTCATTTTCACGAGCCCATCTTGATGGTGTATCAAATTTAGGGGTCGACAATAATTAAGTCCGAAAAATTTTTCAGTAAAGCTTAGAAAGTACGTCAGAGCATAAGATTTCCCAGAGCCACTATTTCCTGCGATAGCTACAGAAGTTACTTTATTAAAATCCAGAGTTAGATTCTTCATAATCGGAATCTTATGTTTTTTTCTTCTTTCAAAACAAACTGATCCAAATCCGAAATTATAAGCCTTTCAGAAATTCCTTCTTTCCAAGGGAAAAACAAACCTCTTTGAACATGGATATCATCAGTTTCAAGAGCAAGAAAGTAAGCAGAATTCTGTTTAAGAACTGTGTATCGTGGATATAGAGCTGCATTAGCAATCAGAAAAATCTTCTGATAAAGTTCATCATCAATAATGTACCCTGCTGGTAGTCTTGGAATAAATAGAAAACCATCAATCATTATATTAATATTAAAACTATTCGTGTAGCTAGATTCTCCTTGCATGATTGCTCCAAGTCCCATGTTGAGGCTTTGGAGCAGATATTGAGCAAGTTCTTTAGTAGTCATTATTTGACCTCTTTGATGCCATTTGCACGGAAATAGACATTATATCCGACTTCACAGGCTTCTAATCCATCAAAATCAACCATCGCTAAATACGACGGTAGAGCAACTTCAGATTCAAACTTCACTTGAAAAGGTGGCAAAACCTTTTTGAGAGAACCAAAGCTTTGTGGCCAATAATCTCACCAGTTGCCTGACCATCTTCAAACTTAATTTGTGCTTCAAATTCAGTACTCAAGCAATGAATCGCTTGTTTTTGATCAACATATTGTTTAGCTGTGTTGGCTGAATAGCCATTTTTTCGATTTTTGTACGCATAAACGTACCTCCTTTTTATTTTTTCTTAGCTAAGATGATTATAGTTTATCAAATAGATTATTGATAAACCGGCAAAATTTTTGCCGGTTTTGAATTATAATTCTGATAGCAGACAAGCTAACTCGATTAACCAGTCGCTAATTTTCTCTGAAATTTCATAAGATGATTCTTCATTTGGAAACGCTGGAAAAAGATTTAATAAACTTACGATAAATTTGTCAATAATATTTTTTCAAAAATTATCAAATTTTATATCATTACATCCGTATCTCCTATTTAAAAATTAAATAGTTGTCGTCTGAGCAATGAATTTTCAAAATGTGAATCTGTTTTTAAAACTTCCAAGATTTCTGTAATAAGACTTATACAAAATTCCTCATTTGGGAAAAAAACAGATCTTTTGGTGTCCTAATTCCAAGACTCTCCTGAAATCCTGTCTGTGAATCTACTGTCATATTTCGACTTCCTTTCAAAAATCCCTCTAACTGTTCTATTATCTATACACTTTACATCTTCTTTAGAATATGTAAAAAGAAATATCGTATTGACTTAGACCTTTCTTTTTCATTTCCTCTTTCAAATACTTTCCTAATTTTTCAAATATATTGGACGAATGATTTGTTTATTATGCATTATACTACTCTCCTTTTTGGGTAAAAAGAGCCATCCGATCGATGGCTCTTTGATTTTAATTTGCAATAGTAGTATGCCACAAAAAAACGATTTATAAAATTTCAAATTTCATAAAAACAAATTGATCATTTTAATGGTATAATAACATCAAGTAGTAATATTATTGGAGTTTAAATGAATATTAAGGAACAGAAAAAGAATGCCCAGGCGTTTATCAAACGTTGGCAAAATAGAGGAAATGAACGTCAGGATAGTCAATCATTTTGGCTAGACCTACTTCAGTCAGTGTATGGGATTGAAAAACCCACAGAATACATAACATTTGAAGATAGTGTCATGCTTGACCATACTAGTTTTATCGATGGCTTTATTGATTCAACAAAGGTATTAATTGAACAAAAAGGAGCAGACAAAGACTTAAACAAGGCTATTAAACAGTCTGACGGAACGTACCTAACTCCATTTCAACAAGCTAAACGATACTCAGCTAATCTTCCATACTCTAGACGTCCTCGCTGGATTGTGACTTGCAATTTCAAAAGAATTTTTATGTCTATGATATGGAACAGCCTAATGGAGAACCTAAAGTTATCAATCTCTCTGATTTAGACAAAGAAGCCTATCGTCTAGAATTCTTAGTAGATAAGACAAATGAACACTTAGAACGTGAAATGAAGGTTTCTATCGAAGCCGGTGAGATTGTCGGTGAGATTTATGAAAGTCTTCTTAAGCAGTACATTAATCCTGATAGCCCCGAGAGCCTTCATGCTATTAATCAACTTGTTGTCCGTCTAGTGTTTTGTCTATACGCTGAAGATGCCGGTATATTCGGTCATCACATGATGTTTCATGACTACCTTGCTAGATTTAGTAGTCGAGACTTCGTCGTGGATTAATTGACCTCTTCTCTATCTTAGACACTCCAATTGAATCACGTGACCCTTATCTAGATGATGAACTTCTTTCCTTCCCTTATGTAAACGGAGGAATGTTTGCTGAGAATAATTTAGAAATCCCAAACTTTACAGACGAGCTTCGTGAATTAATTCTAGAACATGCTTCATCAAGTTTCGATTGGTCAGAAATTAGTCCAACAATTTTCGGTGCAGTATTTGAATCAACACTTAATCCAGAAACTCGTCGAAGTGGCGGTATGCATTACACTTCTATTGAAAATATCCATAAAGTCATTGACCCACTCTTCCTAGATGAATTAAAGAATGAGTTGAATGAAATCCGTCAATTCAAACAGTCTAAGACTGTTGAGCAAAAAGCCAAACAATTCCAATCTAAACTTTCTAGCTTACAATTCTTTTGATCCTGCTTGTGGTTCAGGAAACTTCCTTACAGAAACTTATATATCTCTCCGACGATTGGAAAATGAAGCGATTAAGCTCTATATGAGGGAACACAGTTGCGTTAGACTTGGGTCAAGAACTTGTTAAAGTAAAATTAAATCAATTCTATGGTATTGAGATTAATGACTTTGCAGTATCAGTTGCTAAAACTGCACTTTGGATTGCGGAAAGCCAAATGTTAGAAGAAACTAAAGATATTGTCTTTGCGAATATTGATTTTTACCTCTTAAATCTTATACAAATATTGTTGAAGGAAATGCTTTTAGAAATCGACTAGGGAAACCGTTGTACCTAAAGATGAATTGAGCTATATTATCGGCAATCCTCCTTTCATAGGAAAGAAAAGAACAAACACCTGAACAAAAAGTCAACTTATTAGTACATTTTGAAGGGAAGAAAGTGGGAACAATTGATTATGTTTCTGCTTGGTATTACAAGGCAATAAACCTTATTCATGGTACCGATACTCATGTCGCATTTGTTTCTACAAATTCTATCACACAGGGGGAACAAGTTCCAATCTTATGGCCAATATTAATCGATAAAGGAATAGAAATAATTTTCGCATATCGTTCATTTGTATGGTCAGCTGAGACAAAATATCAAAACACAGCGAAAGTTCATTGTGTTATTATCGGTTTTAAAAAGATAAAGCTTAGTAAGGAAAAGCCCTAAAAGTATATTTTTACAGATAATGGTAAAGACGAAGTAAGAAATATCAATCCCTACCTTATTGAAGCTCCAAATTGTATTATAACTTCTCGAACTAAACCAATAAATAATATTGCTGAAATGAGATATGGTAGTATGCCCATTGATGATGGACATTTGATTTTAGAAAAAGAGGACGTTGAAAATCTATTATCTGAAAATAAAAATAATAAAGATTTTATAAAGAGAAATACGTTGGTGGGCAGAAATTATCAAAAATAAGAAAAGATGGTGCCTGTGGTTAGACAAAACTTCTCCCTCTGAATATAATAAATCAAAAATAATAATGGAGCGAATAAGCTAAAACAAAAGAGTTTTGAGAAAACAGTAAACGCCAACAAACTAAAAAAATCTAGCTGAATTTCCTTATCTTTTTGGGAGAAATTCGTCCAACCTTCTACTACGATGGTAGTCATTCCCCAAAGTTTCTTCAGAAAGTAGAAGATACATTCCTGTTTTCACTAATTAATCAGATATCATTATAAACGGAAGTGCATTATTAATACCAAACGCAAACTTATTTACTTTTTGGAATACTTATTTCAAATGTTCATATGGCTTGGATGAGAACAGTAGCCGGCAGAATGAAAAGCGATTATCAATACTCTGCAAACGTTGTTTATAACAATTTCCCTTGGCCAGAAATAACAGAAATTCAAAAAGAAAAATTGCTAAAACTGCTCAAGCTATTCTCGATGCACGTGCTCTATATCCTGAAAAGTTCACTAGCAGACCTTTATGATGAGTTAACTATGCCAAAAGAACTGCGTAAAGCTCATCAAGCTAACGATAAAGCAGTTATGGAAGCTTATGATATGACAAAAATTGTTAACGGTAAGAAGACTTGGTTAACAGAAAGCGAGACGGTTGCAAAATTGTTTTGAGATGTATGAAGAAATTATACAAAACCAATTAATATTTTTATGACACAAAAAAACCTCGAAGTAATCTTCCGAGGTTTTTAATTTTATTCTTACCTTATTCTGAACATGATTGAAGAACTAGATACAGTTTTTAATTTGTGGATGGTTGTTATAGAATTCGATTTGCCCAATAATAGCAAGATCATAATTTTTGATGTTGGTCTATTTCATCCTTGTTTTCCCTCTATATATAGTTGTCTTTATTTTCCACTCGCCATCTTGTTTGGTCTTCACAATCAATCTGTATTGAGTCTCCCCCAATTTAGTTTTAAATTCTTTAACTTCTAAATGGACGCTCCCATAAAATAGAAAGACGTTATTTTCTTCGTCCTTATCAAACCAGCTCTTCAAAGATTTTCTGGGGATACATTTTCTAGTATTAGGGTTGACCTTCTCTTCTGACTAATATTGTAAAAGGATTATCGCCTTCATCATTAGCAGGAATTTGATTTTCTTCTCGTTCTCTTGGCAACATTCGATTTAACATTGCTTCAAGTCTATCTTGCATCTCCTCCTCACCTAAATTACTAACGTAATCCTTGATTTCCTTCCTGGATACAGATTCATATTTGAGAGAACAATCTGCCATATGATCTGACGACGGTAATGTAGAACAAAAAGCTCTTTTTGATGTTTTATGAGTAAATGCTAGCTCCAGCAATCCTACATTCTGGACAAAATATTCTACCCCGGTCAACTCGATATATCTCCACTTTTTGTTCATATTCCTTTTCTAATTCATCTAAATTATGAAGTCTTTGATCCCCAGTGAAATAGAATTCTTTAAATTTCTCCCATTTTACCTACTCCTTAACTCGATAATATTTCATATATACTATATTATACCTAATTCAAAGAAAATGCTATTATAAACTTGAAAGTAAATTATAGAAATCTTATTTTTGGTTAAAATATTGATAAACAGAAGAAATTAATAATATCGTAAGAGCTATAAATAATTAATTCTACTAGTTAAGAGCAATATTTAGAATCATACATCTAAATTAATTTTTATAATGAGTTATTACTTCAACAAACCAACTCCTTAACATATTAATGGTATAATAACATAGAGGAATTACTATGGAAGAAAATTTAAACCTAATATTGATCCACGAATAAAATTTAAACTCTCGCCTACCAGCTACTATTATTAAAAATTTTGTTGACGGAGAGTCTGATTGTAATTATGAGAACTATTTGTTAGAGCTACTTAATAAGTCATCTCATTTTAAAAAGAGGGACAATCTCTTTTCTCTAAACCGTTAAATGAAAATAATGGTCAATGTGATGCAATATCGAAAAATTATGAAATAGACTTTAAATTATTATCATCTAGCACTAGATTACAAGCTAGTCATTTGTTTTTCTCCGGGCATTAGCAATTATGGCGATGGTATAATTGGTATTCATGAAAGTAAAAAGAAATTCGGTGAAGTAAAAAGCTACTCAGATTCATGTTGCATTCCGAACAAGAGATATATCAGAGCTCACTCGATTAGGGGAAAACTTTTTAAATATTAGAAAGTATGGTATTGAAAGAGATATCATAAAAGTGTTGAAAATGCTTGAAAAACAGAAAAAACCTTTTATTATTTTTCCATATTCGTTTGAGCTGATTGATATACTCGAGACAGATAATCCGGATGATATTATTGTAAGCGCGTTAAATTATGATTTCAAATCATTATTTGAATACAGAGATTTAAAAAGCGAAGGAATTTGATACTTATTTTGTAACTATATTTCAAGATAGATTTTTATATTTTTCTATTCTTGACGACACCCTCTGTTTAATTGAGAAAGTAGATTGTATGTTACTGCCTACATTTATTAAATTAAAAGAATTACCATCTATAAGGAGGACGAGTTATTGATCAATCCAGATTTTTACAAAAAACTAGCAAAGATATTCTGTGGAGATGAGATAGAGCTGTTTACTTATAAATCAGGGCCTCAGCTAGTTTCTTTTTCAATACCCATTTCCATACTCAAGATAGTTATGGTCAGGGGTTTTCCTACAAGATGGATGTATGTGAATGACAAGCTGTTGGACTTTTCATCTAGAGGCATTATCAATTCATTTTTCAACCTTATACTCAGCAAACAATATCTTTTAACAGAGCGTCAGATAAGTGAAGTGGATGCTATAGAGCATCAGCAGAAAATAATAAATGAATTAGATAAAATTTGTTCTGTTTATTCTTTAAAACTCTCAAGAAAAAGGAAATGAATTTTTATTTAGTAGAAATTGATTTAGATTTAGTTGAGATTGGAAAGGGTGGCTTTGCTGATATTTATTTCCAAAAATCTACAGGATTAGTGGTAAAAACTAAATGAGGAATCTGTGAGACGACAATCGTTGAGAAGTAGGTTAAAAAGAGAGTATGAAATAACTAAGTCTTGTTCGGATATTGAGAGTATTATTCGAGTATTTGATTTCGATAGTAGTAATTGTTCATACACAATGGAAAAAGCCGATGATACATTGGGAAATTATATTGAAGCAAGTGAGCTGACAGAGGATTCTAAACTCAATATATTGCGTCAAATACTTTATACTATGTCTCTTGTCCACCAAAGAGATGTTCTACATAGAGACTTAAGTCCAACCAATGTTTTCTTCGTGGATGGGATAATTAAGATTGCTGATTTTGGATTAGGAAAAACCTAAATACTCTGACTTCTCATCAAACAATGGATACAACTTCTTTTGGTCAACTCTTTTATTGCGCACCAGAGCAACTATCGCTCTTAAAAGATGCAGATAAACGAAGTGATGTGTATTCACTGGGGCGTATTATTAATTTTGTTATGACTAAAAATCCTAATATTTTTTCACATTCTCTTCGTTCTGTTAGTGAAAAAAGCTACGAATTTAGAACCTGATTATAGGTATCAAGACGCTACTGAAATGCTGAATGCATTAAATGCTTGGCTGAGCATTAGAAGTGGCGAAACTTTTCAGAAAACTATATGGGAGAAAATTGATCACGGTATTTTTGATGATGACATAGAAAACTATATTTACGAAATGACAGCAAAGAGAGTTATGTCGAGCATGCATCAAAAAGTGATGTTTTTATTGAAAGCTTAATGGTCTTTATGAAGTTAGATGATACGCACGCGATTTATATCATTCAGACGATTCATTCTAACTACGAGCAATATTTGAAACGATTTGAAGATGCAGATCCTTTCGCCTCTCTTTCTTATAGAATTTTAAAGGGACAATTTTCATTCAATGTTAAAGAAGTGGCTGCTCAGATTTTACACTATGTAGCCTATGAAGTTGGGCGCTTTTCTGCTCAGCGTAAGGTAGATAATTTGATTGAAAATGAGTTGAACCATTGATTAGTCAATATTAGAAAGATAGATTAGGAGGAAATGTGACAAATGATGAATATTTCAATGAAATAGAGACATATTTTAATAAATTAAGAGAATATCACGCGAAGAATCAAGGTCAATAAGCTGCAGGTATTATTGGTGAAAACTTTACTGAAGATGATTTATTTTTATTTCTGCACTTAACAGACGAGTTCAATTTATTGATGGGATAATGAACTTATTAGAACGAGAAATCTTACTTGTGCAGGAGTTATGGTACGAACACAACTTGATAACCTTATGAGAGTCTTTCGACTTTTATATCCGAGGGACAGAAGATCATTTATTAAAAGAGACATTAGAGTGGTACACCTATTAGGAATATGAAAGATAATCAAAAATGAAAAAGATGACTGATGCCAATCTTAAGAAAAGGATGTCGAAGTATTATCCTGAGATTGAAGAAATTTACAATAAATCATCTGGTTATGTTCATTTGTCTGAAGTCGCATTTCATGACCTCTTTTTGGACCGAACGTTTTGAAAAAGGAGACAAAATTAAATTTTTCAGTTGGATTACCCCCAAGAGAAAAAACTAAATCCTATTTTAATTGAGTGTGCTGAAGTATTCTGTCACTTTACAGAGATTGAATATGATTTTTACTAAAAATCATTGATTCAAAAAGTTTTTGATAATAAACAAAAAGATATTTTTAGAATTAATGTGAGCTATATTAAACTATCATAATAATTACGAAGATAAATAATAGGGAAATGAATTATGACAACAAATAGTAATAACTCAGATATCACATTGATATCGATTGCTCATAACTCAATATGGTGATGAGTTGAACATTGATGATTGGAATTGTGAGTTTAAAGAGTGGAAAATGCTACCAATTAAAGATGGTAAATATTATAATTTTTTGAAGAAAGTAGAAATAGATTGTAGAGTGATCTGAGAACCTATATCATCGGGAAAACCCAATAATGTGGAAGATTATACTTAGAAAATCCTAAAACTAACTATTTCGTTCTTTTGCTCTAAGTAATGTTAACCATGTGAGGACAGAAGTCATAATGCTGAAGACCCATCCATTCCAGGTGAGAATACAAAGGATCGAGGTCATTTTATTGCCAGACTCATTTGATAAGTATTTACTTACAAATGATGAACGTAATAGCTAATAACTCACAATCCAATCAATGGTATAAATAATAAAAAGCAATATCTCACCTCAAGATTTTAGAGCTAATCGAAAACTCCAAAGGAATATGCTGGACAGTTGAGATTCGAGCAACAAAGTGAAAAATTATCTTGAGAAAGTACTAATGCAAATGAAGAAGTTTATTATGAAATTGAAGAAATTAAGATAGAAGAAAAAGATATTAGGTCGCAGAATATTCATTCATTGGAATCAAAGTGATGAAGCTGATATTCATATATTTATTCAGAAGACCGTGATTGAGAGTTTATACGTATATTAAAAAGAGCAATATTGCTCTTTTTGATTTTTAGACGTATTGCTTATTTGTAATTTTTCCATTTAGCTATAAGCTATCTTTTTCAATTATTTTTACATCAATTCGGTGTAATTTTGTAATATCAAAAAGCAGACTCTTTCATATCCATAAATTTTCTATAGTTTTGGAACTGATATCACATTTCCATCAGTTATTCCCCTCCTATTGGTCGTAACTGACAGTAAAAGAAATTATTTTCTAGTTTTTCCATAACATTATTAGCAAAATCTTCGTCCGTTGCTTCTTTAAATAATTTTTCTAAACAATTTCTCCCATGCTGTATCATATTTACGAAAAACAAAAACCGGTTTTTAGTGTTTCTTATTATGAAATATTTATATATTCTTCTTAGTGCAATGAACGCACCCAACTTAGATAAGTCTGAATTGAGAATAATTTTTCACCAATGCCATTTTCCACCTAAATCAGGTTGAGCACATGAAAAAGATAAATTTCTAAATTACATATTTGTTGAGCGATCTTTTCAATTTTCACTTTGCTTTTCTTCTAGTTTTTAAAATTTAATTTCCTTATTTATCTGAATGGGTTGAGAGTGCTCTCTCAAAATAGTAATAATTTTCTAATAGATGACTTGTTTTTGACTTGTTTTGAAATCAAACTTAGATTCTAATCAAACATATGTTTAATTTCACTCATTAAATTGCTTTTGATTACTGTAAATGATATCTTTGACGTCTTTAATACTTTTTAATTGATATCTTCTTTCTACAATTATTAATATCAATTTCCTTTTCTTTATATCCTTTTAAAATTATTTTGATATTTTTTAAAAAGGATGTAGAAATTGATCGGTGTGGAAGAGGTGTCAGTGTAAGACGTCCAGAATAATCGTTGCAGTGAGCTGATTGTGGAATTGAGGGTGGGCTGTGGGCTGGATGGGGTTGATTTCAGGCAAGTCAGGCTCATTGAAGGTGTTACTGTTTGAGTGCCTCGGCTCGTTCAGATGAATGAGGTTGGGCCACAAGAGCTGGAAGGAAACAGTGAGGATCATCCCGTGTCGCCGATTGGGGTTGTCGCTTTCATGTGACGGTTGGGTGAATGGCGTTGATCGGGTGTCTCGGTCAGACTTATCTAAGTTGGTGCGTTCATGCGGAAGGATATGGGTGTTTGCGGGTGATAGCAAAACCGGTTTTGTTTTTCGTGGGTACGGCATGGGAGGTGTTTGAAAGTGTTGAAGTATGACGGACGAATGTGTGGGCAGAGAATAATTTCTTTGCGTCGGATTACAGCAATAGAGGGGGGAATAACTCGATGTGATGTCGGTTGAGCTATGAAAGTTATGGATGTGGCTGCTGATGAGGTGGAGTACTGCCTCCGGAATGAGGCGGTGAAGATGGCTTATAATGAGTGGAAAGGTGGTAAACAATGCGTCTGGAATCGAGAACAATGTTGCTGCGCAATGTGCGTATGGGCTCGGTCACGGTGTGGGGCAAATGTGAACTCCGGCCGTCGCGGTCAGTGAATGTTCTGCGACCTTTCTTCTGTCTTATTTCTTCAATTTCATAATAAACCATTGCGATAATGCACTGCTCAGATAATTACTCGCTGTTCTTTCGAATCTCGGCTTTGTCGGCGCTATTCGCGCAGGTTCGATTAGCTCCCAAAATCGCGGGTGGACTGTGCTGTGTTATGCAAAATTGATTGGATTGTGAGTTATTAACTGACCGTTCGTCGTTTGTGGTAATGTATCAGGTGGTCGACGTAAAATGACCTCGATCACCGCAGGCGAATGGTCTTCGGCGATATGACCTGTCGCTGGCGCGGTTAACGCGGGCGGCAACGAAATGGTTGGATTTTGGGACTGAAGTGATCTTCCGCATTGGGTTCTTGGTCACTCTGATCAGTAATTAATGTTACCGTCGCAATTGATGGCATTTCAGTTACAAACTCGCAATTCAATCGTCAATCGACTCATCGCCATGTTATGAGGCGTCGATATCGGTGCGGTTCAGCTGCTGTTGTTGTCATCCCCGTGTTTTTTCTTCGTGATTATTGATTTAATAATCACGATGTCAAAGGTATCTTTTTGTTGTTATCGAAACTTTTGAATCGGCGGGGCCACGGTAAAATCGCCGGTCTCTGTGAAGTGGAATCTTCGGCGCACTCGATTAAAATAGGTTGGTTTTCGCAGGGCGCAATCAACTGAAGTTGTTTATCTCGCTCAAGGCGGTCAGGCCTCGTGATGCGACCAGACAGATGAGACATGACAGTGATTTGTTGGTGGCCGATCTCGGATATTGGATTGGCATCGATCATCTTTTCATTTTGATTGTCTTTCATGTTCAATAGATGACCGCCGCCAATGCTGATGGTGGCTGATCTCCGGACAAGAGCGCAGACATGGATGTCGAGGACCAGTGTTCGTTTAATTCCTGTGCAATGGATTTCGTTGTGAAGTTCGTGTCCGTCAATGATTGAACTCGTCTGTTGAGTGCGAAATAAAGGCCGTCATCTTCGGCGTCAGGGCTCGCAATGTGCGGCTGATTCGCGTTGCGGGCCCCGGTGGGCTGTGTCTATTTCGATGAAGTATTCATCATTCGTACATTTCCTCTAATCTTTCTAACAGTGACTCAGTCAGTTCAATCCCATTCAATCAGGTGTCTGCCGT
>BNJS01002255.1_pt1 | contig 20061 bp, 21 predicted proteins | sample 8540461 | NCBI WGS metagenome assembly BNJS01 (sample SAMD00202454, study PRJDB9452) | human saliva metagenome | isolation source: human saliva | place: Japan | reverse complement strand
AAATATCGCAAATAAAAGATCATAAGAGTCGTTGCTCAATCTTTTCTAAAAACTCTCTTTTACTGGTGAACAATCACTATAACACTAAATTATTCATTATTCTACAAGGACTTTGATACCTAATTTTATCAATTTGCGATCATCAATTAATAATATCTTTCATCAGCCTGCTCCTCAGTTTAACAGCTCTGCTTTAAATCTACATCAGTAATATCGTGGTGAGTACTTATCATTTTTAAAATAGTTTAAATTCTCGAAAGTCAATTCTCTCTGTATACCATAAAGTTCCTAGTCGTCCTTGTCCTTTGCTAGTTCCACTCGTTCTTTTGGTTAATCCTATTCCGTATCGCAATGGTTAAAATTATATAATCTGTATTTTCACTATAATTTATTTGGACTCTATGCAGCTCTAGTGTCGTTTTATGTTCAGATAATGATTCTTGAATAAGCGATAAAGGTAATATCAAAATTATTGTCCACCCTCATAGATGGTATAAAAGATCAACAGCTATACCATATAGATTTCTTGTAATCTTCTCATATATTTTACTATATGCTTCACTACTAAGTTCAGCACTAGCGTATCACCAAATAGCTATATTTCACAATATTACTTACCTTTTCTATTTCGGACTGAATTAACATAAAGCGATCTTTTTCTTTTGGTCACTTTCTTTATCAACTAAATTACTTATAAAAACAGAAGCAGCTTGTAAAGATTGATTCTTCATCATGAAGTTCTCTCGAAAGCATCTTTTTCTCTTCCTCTTGAATTCTAAATATTTTATTTCAATAGGTAGTTATTTAATTTTTATTCTTTTTATTATTTCTCGACCATTTCGTTTATAGAACTAACAGAACATGGAAATCACGACTGTAATTTCTCTTTTCTATCTTTGTTCTATAATCCCTTCTCGAATTATCTCATCAGTTACCGAAGTTAAATCTTGCACGGGACATTTCTATTAATTTTGAAACGTAGTATGCGATAACCAGTAAACAGTAACATAAACACTATCATATTTAAAATAAAGATTCTTAAAACTGACTATATGTCTTTATATAAATATTTTCGTGTAAAATCCAACTCTAATATCCAATATTAACATCATCTATAGGGTGATACATACTCTAATATTTCCCTCTTGAACTGTCATATTTTCTTAAAAGTATTTAACTGTTCATCATTAAACGTCATCTTTTCTGGGAATCTCTTTCAACGTTTTTCTAGATATTTTCATTCTCAATACAATAATGTATCAACTTCACTATTTAATGCTGCACTATGAATTTTTGATGAATTTCATAAGTATTTTCTGTTTTTATATTTTCTGAAATATTTCTGACAATTGATAATAAGTTTGAGTAATTCTATCTTTAAGTGCACTTTCCAAAAATATCTTTATTATTAACATACGTATAGGCTAATATTACACCCAAATATATAGTATAAATTACAACAAAAAATATAATAATCTTATTTTTATCTTCAACTTTCGCCATATATTAATCCTCACTTATTAAATTTGGATAATCACTTGTTGTTTTTTCATCATACTTTTTCAATTTGAGCTGTGATAATGTTCCTTTTTATGACTATCATATCAATAGATAACAAAGATTTGTTTTAGCTTATCTTTTTCTTCATAATTTTTATGTGTCTACTACTGGCATGTTGCAACCTCTGGAAATGTTGTATTATTTTTATATTATGCTGCAGTATCTGGAAAAATTATTATATATATACTGTAATGCTCAGTCATCAACTATTGCTGCCTTAACAGTTCATTTAACCACTTGATTTATCGATTCTTCATGACTATGAGTAAAATAACTGTTACTAAAAATTTGTTTACTGACATACCATTTTCAAATAGTCATTCATTGCTAAATACTCAGAATAACTGTAAGTATCTACAAATGCAAAGCTCTGACTTTTCAAATCTTCAATACTATTTATATTGGAATCTTTTTGTTATAACTATGGGATGATAGTATGTTTTCCCCTATTTGGTCTCTGCTAAAAGTTCTAAAGATTCCTTTATCTTCATATAACGAATATGCTCCGTAGATAAGAATGCTACATCTATCTTGTTGTTCTTTTAATAATACATTTATATCTCTATAACTCTGTATTAATTTTTACTTTTTATTTAATTTCTCTCCGATATAATTAGCTAATTCTTTTTCTAAAAATATAACTCTTATTATCACCAGTTACGGAAATCAATCCAATTCTTAAAGTTTCATCATCCTTCGCGCTATTATCAACTGTTTCTGTTACTTCAGAAAAATCATATACTCTTCTTGTTTATTCTTCAAAACTAAAGGAAGTACAGCGAATAATAATACGGAAAGGAATATTACAAAACTTATAACTATTCTTTTTCATTTTTCTCCAACCTCTAAATTATTTTTCTCAATTTCAAAGACTATATCAATAAATTATTATTTTAAATAATAGAATTAATACTATTTATCTTTTTAATAATAGTATAACATTTTATTTTTAATGAAAAAAAGTGAAATCATTCACTTCTTTCTTATAATCACAATAACTGATTCATTATATATGATAAACAGAACAAATTTACTATCGACTTCACTAAATTTAGTTATTCTTTAATTTATAACTTAAAAAGAAAAGAGCGATTAAACATCGCTCCTTTCTAAACTACTTCATAGCCTCTCTTATACTAAGATTAGCCATATTCTCCTTTATTTTTCTTAATAAATTCTCTAACCCACTCTGGATTATATTTTAGAATAATCTCAAGTGCCCAACCTACAGCTTTATTAATGAAAAATTCACTATCACCTAAGGTTGTTTACTAAAAATTTTTATCTAAAACTTGTTTATCTACTTTGTCTTTAAGAGATAGTTGGTATCAAAAATAGCTACTCGTCTTAACCAAATATTACTATCCTTACTCCACTCTAGCATTATTTGATCATGCCTTCGATACGAATAATTAAACTTCCACAACTTTAGTCAAGTAAATCAACTAGTATCCCACCATGATTTTGTCACGATTAGATATTTTAACTTGAAATATCTTCTCTTTTTAAAAATTTCTGCATTGCCTTTAAATAATAAACAACTACATATTGAAATTCTCTCTTCTTTATTCCAACAATTCTCAACAAAATCCCAATCGATGGTTTAGTCTTTCTTGCATCTGGAAAATATTTTTTATAGATTTCGTTCTAGTTGCACCACGTACCTAAAAATCTAAACTTATCTTGCATATACTTTGACATTGATTCTGCAAGAAGTTCATTACGGTTTTCTTCAAGGTCAGTTATTAAATCTAATAATTTCATAATTTATAGAAATTCTTATCTGTTATTTTTCTAAACTTGCTTTAATGAATCCAGCGAATAATGGGTGTGCTTTTTCTGGACGTGATTTAAACTCTGGGTGGAATTGACCAGCTACAAACCATGGGTGTTCAGGAATTTCCACGATTTCAACTAACTTACCATCTGGACTAACTCCTGATAATACCATTCCTTTTTGAGTTAAACGATCACGATAGAAGTTATTGAATTCATATCTGTGACGGTGACGCTCAGTAATATTGATTTCTCCATATTCTTTGTGAGCTACAGATCCTTCTGTTAATGTACATGGGTAACTTCCTAAACGTAAAGTTCCTCCCATTTCTACAACATTTTCTTGATCCGCTAATAAGTTAATAATTGGGTATGGCGTATTTGGATCTAATTCTGATGAGTGTGCTCCAGTTAAACCACACACATTACGTGCAAACTCAACAGCAGCAAGTTGCATACCTAAACAAATACCGAAGAATGGTACTTTGTTTTCACGTGCGTATTTAATAGTAGTAATTTTACCTTCAACTCCACGATCACCAAATCCACCTGGTACAAGGATTCCGTCTGCATCTTTAAGATACTCATGAACATTTTCTTCTGTAATATCTTCAGATTGAATCCAATCAATTTTCACTTTAGCATTGTGTTTATATCCTGCATGTTTTAAAGATTCTACAACTGAAATATAAGCATCGTGAAGTTCTACATATTTACCTACTAATGCGATTCTTACATCTTCTTTTAAGTTATCTACTCTATCCACTAATGATAACCATTCAGTCATATCAGCTTCAGGCGCAGTTAAACCAAAAGTGATTTAATACAATATCATCAATTTTTGAGCTTTTAAGATTTACTGGTAATTGATATAAGTTACTTACATCAGACTTTCAATAACATTTTGTTTCGGAATGTCACAGAATAATGAAATCTTAGCACGTAATTCATCGTTTAGAGCAAGTTCATTTCTAACTACAATAATATCTGGTTGAATACCTAAACCACGTAATTCTTTAACAGATTGTTGTGTTGGCTTAGTTTTCATTTCTCCTGCTGCTTTAATGTACGGTAATAATGTACAGTGAATAAACATACATTATCACGTCCTAAATCGCTACGGATTTGACGGATTGCTTCTAAGAATGGTAAAGATTCAATATCTCCTGTTGTTCCACCAATTTCTGTAATAACAACATCAGCATCACTAGATTCCCCTGCTAGTAATACTCGTGATTTGATTTCATTTGTTACGTGAGGAATTACTTGAACTGTTCCTCCTAAATAATCTCCACGACGTTCTTTTTCAATAATTGAAGAATAAACACGTCCTGCAGTTACGTTAGAATATTGTCCCTAAGTTAACATCGATAAATCTTTCATAGTGACCTAAGTCTAAGTCAGTCTCAGCTCCGTCTTCTGTAACGAAAACTTCTCCGTGTTGATATGGACTCATTGTTCCTGGGTCAACGTTTAAATATGGATCAAATTTTTGTAATGTTACTTTTAATCCTCTATTTTTTAATACACGACCTACTGATGCCGCTACAATACCTTTTCCTAATGATGATACTACTCCACCTGTTACAAAAATATACTTTGTCATTGTGTTCTCCTTCTATTGTGAAATAATAAACCCCCTACGAAAATATCGCAGGGGTGGTTTTCAAATCACTCTTTAAGAGTGCCCTGTATATTATTCTAGCATAACGCTAAATTTTTAGCAACTAAAATAATTCGATATATTAAATTTTTCTTTTTAGTATTTATTAAAAGAATTTGAAATGAACTAAATGGATAGTATCTTAAGCTTACTTTCCCAATCATTGCTTCTTTCTTAACAAATCCAAATACACGACTATCTGTACTGTGTTGTCTGTTATCTCCTAATACGAAATACGTACCTTCAGGAACAGTTTTAGATTTTGTACTACTTAAAAATTCAATATTAAAATCTGGTGTGAATGGTGCAGTTCCAGAAGCTTTAGCTTCTTTAATTTTTGAGCTAAGTATGGCTCTTCAACTTTCTGACCATTCACATATAGTACATCGTTTCTGTATTCTATAGTGTCTCCAGGAAACTCCGATTATACGTTTAATATAGTCGTCTGTTTCATTTGCATGGAATACAACTTCATCTCCACGCTCATAATTTTTGCTGAATTTATTAACGAAAACTTTGTCGTTATCAGCAAATGTATAATCCATCGAATGTCCTTTTACCGTAAAAGGTGCGATAAGATATGTGCTTATAAGAAGGTAAATAGCAATAGAAACTACTACAACTACTACCCACTCCATAATTTCTCTTAAAAATTTTCACTGGTATATCCCTCTTTTATTTTATTTATGATTAATAATTCTACCATATATTAATAGAAAATCAAAAATAAATTTTCTTTCTATAAATGTATTTACAATAATATCTTAAGTAAAACTTTATATATAATTAGACTATATTTAATTACTACCTTTTAAGTTTCATTCACATAATTTATATAAATTATTAATCTGAAAAATAATATTAATAACTCTTGACAATATATATATATATATATAATGGATATAGCTTTAAGGAAAGGAGGAATATATCAAGAAAAATTATTAACTGTATTTACAAGCAAAGATGGATTAGTTAGTAGCTGGAGGATCTTCAGGCTTTAGCTTTAAAATGGTGAAGGGTATGTTGGATGGATTAACTAAAAACAGCCCAGGATGCAAACTCTATTAAACCCAGGTAATCCGTGATCCATCTGTTAAAGCCCTACGGTACTGCTGGTTTAACTAAAGAAGGTCAGAAGGTGTTAACAAACACTAGTTAACAAAACTTTAGTGTAAACTGTTGTTGAAGCTGCAAAAAGCACTCAAAGGTCACTTCACTCCATCTGAGACGAAAGATGGTAAAGTTGTACAGTTGTGAAGTTGCAGGATTAGCTGCAAAGATCTGCAGCAAAAAGGTAATGCCCCAGCCAACAAAGGTCTTAGAGCCTTTACCAAAAACTTCAGCTGTGAAGTAAAACCAGCAAACATACTGATAATAATACTTTTTAAAGAGCCGATTCCGGATTAGCTCTAGATTTTTATACAATAAAATTGCTTTTTGTAAGCTCTTTTATTGTATCCGTGTGATATAATTATTTATACGGGAGTCTGTGAACAGTCTGAGAGGAATATAAATATTTCGACCGCGCCTCGATCTAGGTAATGCTAGCGTAGGCACACTTAGCTTAAAGACAAACTTAGACCCCCTTATATTGTAAGGAGGTTTTTTTATTTTGATAAATTGCAGTATTGCATTACAAATTCTTCCTCTTGATAATCATGATGGAAGATTAAAGACTATAGATAAAGTTATCTATTTTCTACAAAATAAGCATTCAAATGTAATTATTACTCCATTCGAAACTGTAATTGAAGGTGAATTCAACGAACTAATGGATACACTTAAAGAATGCTTTGTCCTAGCGGGTGAGGACAGTAAAAATATTTTTTTGCAAATGTGAAAATTAACTATGGAGATGTTTTAACTATAAATGAGAAAAATTGACAAATTTAATCAATAAATATGCAGCAACTATTTCTATGTTGTGCTTAGTGGTTATTTGGCAAGGAGCTGGTAATCTCGGTTTACTTCAAAATATATCATACCTACACCAGTTGAAATAGTTAAAAGCTTTTATAAAAACTACGAACTATTAATATTTCACAGCAAAAATCACCCTACTCGAAGCTATTATAGGTCTATTCCTAGGGATAGTTATAGCATGGCTTGCTTTAATTATGGATAGCATACCAATATTTAACAAGTCTATCTATCCACTTCTTGTACTAACTCAAACTATACCGACTATTGCAATAGCGCCTATACTTGTTTTATGGTTGGGGTATGGACTTACACCAAAGATTGTATTAATTGTTTTAACAACAACATTCCCAATTGTTGTAAGTATTCTAGATGGATTTAGAAACTGTGACAAGGACATGATTACTTTATTGCAACTAATGAATGCTAGTAAATTACAGATCCTTTGGCATGTGAAAATCCCAACGAGTCTAAGCTACTTCTATGCTGGACTTAGAGTTAGTGTATCTTATGCCTTTATAGCAGCTGTAGTTGCTGAATGGCTTGGTGGATTTGAGGGCTTGGAGTTTACATGATTAAAGCAAAAAAATTATTTGAATATGATACTATGTTTGCAATCATAATATTAGTATCTGTTATCAGTTTATTAAGTATCGAACTTGTTAAACTAAGTGAGAAAAAAATTTATTAAATGGAAATACATAGGAGAAAAATCATGAAAAAGATATTAACTAGCATTTTTTGCTTTTTATCTTAGCAATCTCATTAACTGCATGTAGTACAGTTAATAAAAATGCAGAGAAAAAAAGAACTTAAAAAGTAGATTTTGTACTTGACTGGGCATTAACACAAACCACACTGGTCTATATGTAGCAAAAGAAAAAGGATACTTTGCTGAAGAAGGGTATTGACCTAGACATTAAGCCAGCACCTGAAGATAGTACTTCTGACTTAATTATTAATAATAAAGCACCTTTTGGTATTTACTACCAAGACTCAATGGCTAACAAACTTTCTAAAGGTGCAGGAATTACTGCTGTAGCTGCAATTATCGAACACAACACTTCTGGTATCATTTCACTTAAGAAAAACAACATCAAAGAACCAAAAGATCTTCAAGGTAAAAAAAGTACGGAACTTGGAATGATCCAGTAGAATTAGCAATGGTTAAATCATTAATTCAAAAACAAGGTGGAGATGCTAATAAATTAAGTCTAGCTCCAAATACAGATACAAACTCTGTTACTCCACTAGAAAATGGTCTTTTCGATGCAGCTTGGATCTACTATGCATGGGATGGAAAATTAGCTGAAAACATGAAATTAGATATTAACTACTTCTATCTAAAAAGATTTTCAATAAAAGACTTTAGACTACTACTCTCCAGTAATTATTGCTAAATAATGATTACTTAAAAAGAAAATAAAGAAGAAGCTAAAAAGTTCTTAGAGCTATTAAGAAAGGATATGTCTACGCTATAGAACATCCTGAAGAAGCTGCAGAGATTTTAATTAAAAAATGCTCCTGAATTGAAAAGATAAAAAGATTTCATCCTTGAATCTCAAAAATATCTATCTCAAACAATATGCATCAAACAAAAGATCACTGGGGTGAATTCGATGCTAACAGATGGAATGCATTCTACCGTTGGGTTAACGAAAACAAAATTACAAAACAACCTCTTGCAGAAAAACACTGGATTCAGCAATGACTATATAAAAATAATGAATATATTATCAATAAAAACTTATCTTTCAATTATCCAAACAATAAAATACTAAAAGATATAAACATTCATGTCGATAAAGGTGAAGTCGTATCTATACTTGGTGGAAGTGGTGTTGGTAAAACTACACTTTTCAATATTATCGCAGGAATTAATCCTCTTCAAAGTGGAGAAATCTCTATAAAAGGTAACACAGACTATAAAGGTCGCGTAAGTTACATGCTTCAAAAAAAGACTTATTATTAGAACATAAGACTATTATTCAAAAACATTATACTACCCTTTGTTAATTAGAAAAAATAAATAAAAAAAGAAGCAGAAGAAGAAGCAATTAAAAACCTTAAAACTATTTAATCTTTACGAGTATAAAGATAAATATCCTAGTGAATTAAGTGGAGGTATGCGTCAAAGGGTTGCACTACTTCGTACATATATGTTTCAAAGAAGAATTATTTTTACTAGACGAACCTTTTCAGTGCACTTGATGCTATAACTAAAAATATCATTACATTCTTGGTATCTTGAAATCAAGAATAAACTTGATATAACTACTCTACTAATCACCCATGATATAGACGAAGCTATTGACCTAAGCGATAGAATTTATATCATTAAAAAATAAACCTGGTGAAATTGTGTCTGAAATAAAAATAAATCTTGATGAAAATAATCAAGATGAACAAAAACTAAAATATAAAAAGAGATACTAAATATACTTGATTATAATAATACACCCTAGCGTGAATTTTTCACACTAGGTGTATTTAATTATTTATAAATACTATATTTTTTTATTGATTAAGTAAATTAATACTGCAGGGAACTACTGCAAAAAAACATTAATTTATATCCAAATACTTCTAATGCAAGAAATATAGGTGCAATGTATGTCTTAGTTGCTGCATGAAAAATACTAAACAATATCCTAAAGGCTGCTGTCACTAAAATAGGTAGGCCCAACCAAGTTCCTACATATTACTCCACAGGTCGCTCCAATCGCAAACAACGGAGTAACCTCTCCTCCGCTAAAGCCAATCCCCAGTACAAATGGCTGTTAATACGATTTTCAGCATAAAATCATAAACTTGAATCTGTTCAAAGTTTGTAAAAGATAGCCCAATTAAATTGTACCTAACGATGCATATCTGTATTCAAAAACGAAACTAGTTAATATAAAAAGCTGCTAAAAAAGTATCCATGTTATATTCTTATTAATAGCAACTAATTCTTTTGTTTTTCTTTGAAGGAGAACAAATAAGATTCCTACAAAAACAAAAATAACTCCAACTAAAAACTAATTTAGAAATAAACTCTAAATTTATCTTAATTCCACTTACATCTATAGCTACAAAGAACTTTTTCCAAAACCTAATTTTATGCGATACAAAAAGCACTTATATACGCTACAGCAATATAAGTTACATACTCATAAAATTTTATTTTTGTAAAAGTTAAATTTATCACTGACAACCTCTAAAATGAATACTACAGCTGCTAATGGAGTTTGGAATAATCCTGCAAATCCACAAATCATTCCTAATTTCACGAAAAATTGTTTTTTCTCAGTACTGAGATCATTTGAAGACATATTCCCACCAATAGCTCCACCTAATTGCACAGCTACTCCTTCACGTCCTACACTAACACCGAAGCTATGTGCTAATAAAGTATTTAAAGTTAAAATAAATGGAAATTTCCATGTAACTTTCTCTTTTTATTAGTTGCCGCTTCAATAAAAATACTTCATACCTATATCACTGGTGTGTAAATATTTATTACTAAACTTAGTAAAGATTAATATCAATGGCGTTAAAATTAATAAATACTCATAATAACTACTAGTTAATTCTATTAATTTCAATAACGTTTTGACCAAATAACGAACAACAAATAGAAATTAATAATACTGCACTTACTAGTCTAAAATAATAATTCTTTAACATATTATATATAATTTTTCTCCTTTAAATATAAATCTTAGACTGACATAAAAGTTCTGAATTCTAAAAAGTGTATATAACAACTCATAAACACTGTGGAAAAGTAACTCTCCAAAATCTTGTTTCTTTGAAATCACAATTTTTCGAGTCACTCCTTCTCAGATTTTTATCTATTGATTCTTCTTAAAACCTAGACTTGATTTTTCGGTCGATCATAACTGAATCCTTCTCCTATAATATCATGGACTTCAGTTATTGTCACAAAAGCCTGAGGGTCAATTTTATAAACTAGAGATTTTAGTTTTCCTATTTCATTTCTTGAAACTACACAATAACCTATATTCAAATCTTTCTTAGAATAGCTTCCTTGTCCTTTTATATAAGTTAATCCACGATTCATATCTTCTTGAATTTTTAGTAATAGTTTCTATTTCAGACGAAACTATCATTACCCCTTTTCCAGGAACACCACCTCGACAACATAATCTATCACTTTTGTACATATGAAAAATATATCAAAGTGTATAGAATCGCTGGAAAAACTCTTAACTACTACGAAAGTTAATGCTATGATTACACCATCAAGGATTTGGATAATTCTTCCAATTGAACTACCTGTATAAAAGTTGTACAATTTTCGCCACTATATCTACTCCACCTGTTGTTCCCCCTGCTAGAAAGACTATCCCTAATCCTAATCCAGCAAGTAATCCTCCAAACACAGCGTCCCAGTAATCTATCTCCCACCGATCTCTATTTCTATATTATACTTCTCAAAAATCCCTATCCAAAAAGTCAACATAATAATGCCGTAAACCGTGTATAACATTGTCTTTTTATCTAACATTTTATATCCTATTATTAATAAAGGAATATTTACCAATATTGTCCCAATAGAAACTGGAAGACCTATTGAATATAATAATAACAGTGAAATCCCTGTTCCTCCACCTTCTGCCAATTTGTTTGGGACATTAAAATGCATAATAGCAAAAAGAATAAATAGCACAACCTAAAGAGATAATCAATAATTCTTTAAAAATTTTTGTTAAATTTAAATTTTTGTAATTCTTTTTCCATAGTGTACCTCCAAAAAGCAATTTTTATCCTAATTATAACAGGTTTTATAGTCATAAACAACAGGCATAAATAATAACTTTTTACCTTTTAATAATTATTAATTTCATATTTTCTTAGACATTATTACAAATTTGTACTATAATTATAATATCAAATATTGAGGTTGACTTTTTAAAATGAATAAAAACTTCATACCAAATTATCTTACCTTTGCAATATTTTTTGTGGGTTTATGTCAATTCTGACTACATCACATGGATATTTTATCTGGGGTGCTGTCTTTATTATCTTAGCCATGCTTGCAGATAGATACGATGGTATCGTTGCAAGAAAACTTGGTGTTGTTTCTGAAATTGGTCACGATTTAGATTCATTATGTGACGTAGTAAGTTTTGGAGTAGCACCTGCCATGCTTGTTTTTGGAAATCTTTATTACTAATGATAAGCCATCAACTTTATTAATGGTAATTGTCGCAATTCTTTGTGGAATCTATGTATGCTGTGGAGCTTATCGTTTGGCCAGATTTAACGTAACAAAAATGAAAAATGGATACTATCAAGGTGTTCCAATTACTACATGCGGAACAGTCCTTGCAGTACTTGCTCCGATAAAATTACCAAGTATTGCAATGTTAATACTATTAGTATTATGTTCTTACTTAATGGTAAGTAATTTGAAAATTAAAAAATATAGAAAAAATGTTCAGATACTAATCTGGACATTCTTTTTATATTCAAATATTTATTGACTACATATTCAAGCTTTATTCACACTAAGCAACTGTACTATAACCTAGATCAAATCCCTTGAATTTTCCCAAAGCCATTGAGTGACCTGCATTTTTTACCATCTTTTACATTTACACTGTGTTTAGGTAATTCTTCCAAGTCATTACTTGAAGGCTATTTTCTCAAATATAAAAATATTTCAGGGATATCAAATTCATATAACATACTTCTCCATGATGTTTCTTTTTGTAATACTGCATCACGAGAAATTTGATAAACTGCTTTAGGTAACCAATTTTTCAATGTTGCAGCCCTCACATTGTATTCATTCCACTTTCACAATATTTTATTAGTGTCTTAATACTTTTTCGTAATTATCTTCCTATACCAGTGCTATCCTCAACTAATCTGACCTTTTGTAGAGGGGATCTAAGTTTTGGTTCTGTTAAAAATCAATCTCTCAATTCTGTCTTTTACACCTTGCATACAACTCAATAGCAATAGCACCACCTAAACTATGACCAAATAAGATAACTTATTCAAACCTAAATCTTCCAAAAACTCCGCTAGATATTTCGCATGTTCTTTAACCTCATATGAAAAATCTAGAGGTTTGTCACTATATCCAGCTCCTAATAAATCTATAAGTACCCTCCTATAGCCTTTAAATTCCTCACTATTAAAAAATTTCTACATAATCAAATGACCCAGCACATCCTAATCCATGAATAACTACTATAGGTGTCCCACTTCCCTCAAACTCATTATACCTTATCTTGTATTTTTCATTCCTTATTGTGTATTCTCTCATTAAAACCTTACTCCATATAATTACTTTTACTTAATTATATCATTTCAAATTAGTATATTACTAATTTTTGTTATATAATTTTATAAGTAATTTTGAATAGTAACAAACTAAAAAGGAGATTTCAAAATGATATTTACTGAAAATTAGTAGTGAAGAACTTCAACAATTTCAAAAAGAAAATAACTACAGATATTATTTCTCTCAATCTGCAGAATATAATATTATGGCAAATAATAACAACTTAAAAACTGAAATTTTTAGCCGTAAAAGAAAACAATAAAATACTAGCATATGGTATTTTCATTTATTTCAATATAAAAATACTTTTACAAAGTAACTGCACAATATGGACCAATTATGGATTACTCAAATTCTGAATTAGTTAGTTTTTACTTTGAACAATTAAAAACACTATGCAAAAATCTAAGAGTATCTGTGTGTCCGTGTAAATCCATTTGTAAATGAAAAATCTATAATGATGTTGAATTTGTAGAAGAACAAAGAAGCAGTTAAAAACTAATAGAATTCTAATGATTTAAATTACCACGCAATGAACGAAGATTTATTTACAAATCCTACACTAGCTTCTCGTTGTGTTTTTCTAAAACCACTAGACGAAAAATATTACTGAAAGTAACTTATTAAAAATGTTTCACAAATCGCCCGTTATACTATTAACAGAACGATGAAAGAAGGAGTTCAGGTTCGTGAAATTGATATATTCAATGAAGAAGATGCTAGAATCTTCGATGAAATCAATCGTGATACAGAAGATAGAATTGATTTTGAAATCCGTGATAATACTGACTTCAAATCATTAAAAAAATAATATCGGAGATAAAGCTCACTACCTTGTTTCATATATTGATTGTCGATCAATTCGTTGAAACTACAACTAACACAATTGCAAAATCTTGAAAAAGAGCGAGACGATTTAAAAAGAAAAATTAGAACAAGGAAAAGTGAATGCTAAAAAGCAACTAACCGTCTAAAAGAATTTGATGAAAACATTGCTATTTGGTATAAAAATGATAAAATAAAAGAACTTAAAGCTGAAAAATGGAAATGTTATTAACCTTTCATGTGCTACTTTTTATAGAATCTGGTCAAGATTTAATTTACTTCACAAGTGGTGCAATGAGAAAATTCCATCGTTATGAAGGTCCATATGCAATCCTATTCCATATGATGAAATATGCAATTAAAAATAACTTCAAATATTTCAACTTCTTTGGTACTTCAAAAGATTTCCATTCTGAAGATGCTACTGATTACGGTGTTCTTCAGTTTAAACGTAACTTCAATGGAAATATTGAATACTTTATGGATAATTACGAAATTAGAAATGCTATTGAAAAATTTTGAAAATATACAGGAATTGCGTTTTTAGCTCAATCATCTATTCTGATTTTTGGCCACTCGTAGCTTTTTGGTCTTTTTCTGTGGTTTATTGTTTTCTGACACATTTACTTTTATCTACTAGTCCATACTACATGCTCTTCTGTTGTTAGATAATTATCACGTTCTGTATCACGTTCAATAGTCTTTCAATAGTTTGACCAGTTCTATCTGCTAAGATTTTGTTGTCTCTTATTCTTAGAATGTGTCTAGTCGCTATTTCTATTTTCTGTTGCTTGACCTTGTGCACCGCCTCAATGGTTGGTGAATCACAACTTCTGTATTTGGAAGAGCGTATCGTTTTACTGATAGTCCCAGTCGCAAGTAAGAATGCCCCCATACTAGCCGCCATACCCATACAAATAGTAACAACATCACATTTAATGTTGCATTGTATCATAATTGCAAAACCAGCTGTTACACTTCCACCTGGTGAATTAATATAGAAATAAATATCTTTTTCACTATCTTGTGCTTCTAAAAATAAAAAGTTGACTAGTTATTGAGTTTGCTACTGATCTACTTTAGCATCAGAAACCAAGAATGATAATTTATCTTTTAATAATCTTGAATAAATATCGTATGCTCTTTCCTTGAGTAGTTTGCTCTATTACTGTAGGAATTAAATTATTTTTCTTACTCCTAATTTTCTTTTTCACTAGATATTATATATCAAAAATGGTCAATTAGCAACTCCTTTTCTAACCTTTTCTTCATTTTCTCCAAATACATTGTACTTTCTACAATAAATACGACTCAAAAACTATGTTTTTAAGTCGTACTATCCACGTTACTATAATCTATAAGAATGTCTTTGTAAAGTTCCCTTCATTATCGTATTTATACCGCACTTACAGTAATAAATGCTTCAGGACAATTTTTCGCTACTAATTTTACGCAATTGATAATCTCATTTTGCTGAATAACTACAATTATCATTCGTTTCTTCTCATGAGAATATCCGCCCTCTACATCCATTATCGTCGAACCTCTATGTAAAGTATTATTATAGTTCCACCATAACCTCAGGATTTTTACAGATAATTGTACATTGAATATAAGCTGAGAAGAATTTCTGAACACCTTTCATCGTCTGATTACGTACAAAACTCATAACAAGAGCATACATTACATATTTTATATCAAAAATATCCATACTATTGTATAAATTGTAATATCCTGTATAAGACACTACAGTTTAGTAAATTAAAATCCATCTTTTTAGAAATAAACTTTTACCTGTAATATCTGTTCCACCAGTAGAAGCGCCCGCAAACTAATAGACAACACATTGCAAAGTCCAGAAATAATCCCACAGTGTCAGACAAGAGAATCTCCTAAATTTACTGGTGTTATAATTTTTGCAAATTATTTATTAAAAAGAGGATATACTTATCACAATTCCTGTAAGAATTACGAACTTACGTACTAATATATCTATATCCTATATAAAATAATGAACATTTAAAATAAATTGTACAGTTCCTATTTTTATTCCTGTTAACTTATTCACTACTAAACTTAATCCTAATGCACCACCCGCCCCAATATTATTTACAGGTATTAGTAATCCAGCATAAATAGAGAATAATATCGTTCCAATGATTATTAAAAAGACATTTTTGATTGTTTATGTTGCTCAGTCGTATAAATCGTATCTGATAATTTCATGATATCCTTTATCCTTTATCCTTTATATATATTTTAATACAAATATAAATTTAAAACAATTAAAAATATTGATTATATTAGATAAAACATTAATAAATAATTCATTTTATAGGCATTTTGTGTTAAAATTTAAGTAATAGACTTTTAGTTATTAGTATAGAAGAAATTTGGGGAGTCATCCATTAGTTAATTTATAAGATAATTAATTTTTAATTTATGAATCTCCTTTTAAAAAGGGAGCTATTTATGATTAAAACTCTATAATACATTGACAAAACAAAAAGAAATTTTAAAAACAATTGAAGAAAACAAAGTAAGAATGTACGTTTCAGGACCTACTGTATATAACTATATATATTGGAAAATGCACGTCCGATTATAGTTTTTGACGTAGTTCGCAAATATTTAGAACACAGTGGCTATGAAGTAGATTTCATCTCTAACTTTTGACAGATGTTGATGATAAAATTATTAAGGCTAGTAATGAAGAAGGAATTTCTACAAGGAACTAACTGAAAAATATATTACCGCTTTCTAAAAGACTATGATGCGCTTGGATGTAAGAGAGCTACGAAAACCCTCGAGTTACTGAATACATGCAAGAAATAATTGACTTCATCACAAAACTTGTTGAAGAAGGATCGGCGTTACGAAGCTAATGGTGATGTTTATTTCAGAACACGTAGAAGACTATGGAAAATTACAAACAATCTATCGATGACCTAATTAGTGGTGCTCGTATTGGAAAGTCGGTGAACATAAAGCAGCATCCTCTTGATTTTGCACTCTTTGGAAAAAGCTAAACCAGGTGAAGTTAAATGATAGTCCTTTTGGTGAAGGTCGCGCCCTGGTTGTATATTGAATGTTCTGTAATGGCAAAAAGAAACTCTGGGTGATACACTCGACATCCACGCTGGTGGATGACTTAACATCTCTCACCATGAAAAATGAAATTGCACGTCTGAATGTCACAAACCATGCACCATTCAGCAACTATTGACGCATAATGCATTTATTAATATTGATAATATTAAATGAGTAAAAGTTTAGGAAACTTCCGCCTTGTAAAGATATTATTGCAGAAATAGACCCAATGGTACTTCGTCTTATTCATGTTGACAGTTCACTACAGAACTCCAATTAACTACACATTAGAAAATATTGAACTTAGCACAAACTTTGAAAAATTAAGACTTCTTATCAAAATCTACAATTTAGATTAAATAATGATATGACTGATGAAAACTAGATACAGAAGTTGTAGCATTAGTTACAGAAGAGTTAAATAAATTTGAAGAATATATGCAAGATGATTTCAATACAGCAAACGCACTTTCTTCTTGGTATGAAATCGTAAGAATATCTAATCTCATACACAGCAAAAGAAGCTGTCAACAAAGAAACTCTAGAACTAATCAACCTCAGATTTGAAACTTATAGTTCTATTCTTGGAATAAACGTAAAAGGAAGACAATACACTTGATAGTGAACACATCGAAAGTTTAATAGCTGAACGTGAAGAAGCTCTCAGAAAAATCGCGATTTTGCCTTAGCTGATAAAAATCGGAGATGACTTAAAAGAACAAGGAATTATCTTAGAAGATACTAAACAAGGTGTACGATGGATATAGCTTTTTAAATTTACTGACTTCGCTAATCCTAATCAAATGCAAGCTTTTAACCCTCGCCTATATTGGAGATAGTATTTACGATATAATGAGTAGAGAATATGTTATGAAAAATCATTTAGAAAAATAAACGATCTTCATAAAACAGTTTCTACAATCGTATCAGCAAGAGCACAAGTAGTTTTATGGAAAACATACTAAATAATAGTATATTAACAGAGCAAGAAGAAAAATTTTATAACCGTGCAAAAATCAAAAACAACTCTAGAAGCAAAGAACGCAAGCATTATGGAATATAAACTTGCTACAGGTTTAGAGGCAGTATTCGGTTATTTATATTTAGAAAAACTTTTGAAAGATTGGAGGAAATGTTTAACTACATAATTAGACTATATGAAGAAAACAATAAACACTATAAAGAATTAAGACTACAAAGAACAAAACCCAGTTGAAACTCCTGAGGTTGATTTAGATAAAGAAGTAATTGCCGGTCGTAACGCTATACTTGAAGCTATTAAATCAGGACGCGAAATCAATAAAAATTTTATTCCAAGAAGGTATTGAAAAAGGAAGGTTAAAATCTATTTTCATTACGAACGAGAAAAATCATTTGCCAAGAAGTTCCAGTGCAAATTAGATAACTAACTACTGAACGTCATCATGGGGTTATCGCCTATGTTGCCCCATACGCTTACTTTGAACTTGATGAAGTAGTAAATAACCTAGAAATTAATAAGGATACTCACCCTACTAATTTTAGACCATATTGAAGATCCACAATCTTGGAGCAATAATTAGAACTGCTGAGGCTAGTGGTGTTAAAGCTATAATTATCCCTAAAACGTCGTGCCGCTGTAGAGTTAGTCAAAACTGCAGTTAAAAGCATCTGCAGGAGCAATTCGAACATATGCCTGTTATTCGCGCGTATCAAATTTAACTGATGCTATTAAAAATTAAAAGAAAGGATTCTGGATTGCTGGAACTACATTAGCCGAACGTTCTGAAGATTACACAAAAAATTGGCAAAAGATGTGCCTTTTAGTTATTGTAATCGGTAACGAAGGTGAAGGTATGAGCAGTTAGTTACTAACGAATGTGACTTCATATCACCTTCCAATGTTAGGAAAAATACAAAAGCTTAAAATGCTTCTGTTGTCGCTGGAATCATTATGTATGAAAGAATAAAGTCTAATGATTAAAATATTAGAATCTAAAGAAGAATTAGACCTTGGTTTTGCTCTTTTCTGCATTGAAGTATTTGTTAAAGAACAAAATGTCTTTGATTGAACTGAATTAGATGAAAAGATTATAGCGAAAATACAGTCATATCGATATTTTCAATGATGATAAACTTATCGGAGTCTGCACGTCTTATCGATGTGATAAAGATGTTATTCACATCGGACGCGTTGTTATTGATAGAGAATATCGTGAAAAGGTATTGGCCGTGAACTTATTATTGGATGTGAAAATATCGCACAGCACATTTTAAAAAGAAAAATAGTTATAGAACTTAGTGCTCAAATACAAGCAGAAAAATTCTATGAATCATTAGGTTATAAACCGAATTAATGATAAAATATATTTAGATGCAGGTATTGAGCATGTTGATATGAGGAAAGTAATTAATTAAACTTACAAAGGAGTGCTTTTTATGAAAACAATATTTTTATTTATTGATGGTTATAATTTTACTTTTTCGTATGAAAGAATATAACTTAATAAAAAGCTTCTACCTTCCCTACTGAACGTGATGTTCTGATTGATATTTTACTGAATATGCAGGAGGAAACAATTATATTGTCACTGTGTATTTGATGCTTATCTAACTCGTGCAAAGAATATATAAAAGAAGAACCGCCTATCAGTATTGTTTATACTCAAAACTGGGGAACGTGCCGACCAATGGATAGAAAGAAAAACTCGTGAACTAAGAATTAATCACTTTATTGACATTATAGTTGTAAGTGATGATAACGATGAACGCGATACTACTCTTTTGCTATGGTGCTATCCCAAGAGACTGCCATATGTTTATAAAAGAATTAAAAGACAGAAAACAGAATGTTTCTAAAATAACACACACAACTCAAGAGAATTATAGACATATTCGAATGAGTGATAAAGATAGAAGAAAAACTAGAAAATTTCATAAAAAT
>BNJS01003044.1_pt1 | contig 20087 bp, 27 predicted proteins | sample 8540461 | NCBI WGS metagenome assembly BNJS01 (sample SAMD00202454, study PRJDB9452) | human saliva metagenome | isolation source: human saliva | place: Japan | reverse complement strand
CTTTCAACATCTCATAGTATGACACTACAAAAGTATATCATCTGACATCTCTTTACTAGCATCAAATAGTATGCGTAAATCTGGATATCTTTAATAGTGCAGTGCATTCTGATACAATCGGATCTGAACAATATGGTGCTTCAATTTCATCTTTTCCATATAGTGTATCAATATTTATATTAAAATAATCAGCTATGGCTTCTAATATTTCAAAACCAGGTTTTTCTTCTACCTGTCTCGTACATACCTACTAGACTAGGTGATACATCTATATAGTTTGCCAATTTTTGAGAGATTCCTTTTGATTTTCTTAATTCCATCAACCTTTAGCAAATGTCATTTTTGTACCGCCTTATATAAATATATACTTCATGTTTTCATTATCACACAAAGTGAAGAAAATTTCAATAAAAACACACGTAGCAAGTTGACATATTTTTGATTACGTACCACACTCGCGAGTGCAGCAAGAGAGAGTGATGAACATTGAATACAGATATTATCGTTACTACGATTAGTAGAATTAAGAAAATCTCAAAATTTAACACAAAATGAACTAGCAATTAAAGTTGGTGTAGCACCTACATCAATTGGCCATGTATGAAGCAGGGAAGCGAATTCAAGAGATGAAGTATTAGATTGGCAAAAAGTATTTGGGGAAATCAGTGCAGTCAATTTTGCTAAGTAATTACACCCTAGAGTGTAGGAAAAGGACAAAATGCTAGTACAAAAATCTAAAAGATTTACGGTAGCAAATCGAATGTCACGGACAAAAACTACCTACATTTTGGATATGTTGGCCGAAATGATGAGTGACAGCCAATACTGGCGAAAAACTCATCAAATCAAAAATGGCTCAAACGTAATCAATCAAGATGGAACAAGAAAGTTATCTCTATCTGGGTAAGTTAGGCTAGAACTCGCTGATTTACACGCAAGGAATGAAAAAGCGATGGAAAGTCTAGTTTACACAGTATCTGATGTAGCAGAAACTATAAAAATGCACAGAAACAAGCGTATACAACATGAGAGATAAAGCACACTTCATCATCATTAAAAGGAGTAGCTGGAGTTAGGTTCAGCAAAAGGAAGTTGAAAGCCTTGTAGGACTTGATGACGAGTATACACCGATAGCGTTTCGAAAATGAAAGTAGAGGTAGAAAAACTACAACAGGAAAAACAATCGTTTGAAAAGTGATCACTAGCCAAATGCTAGTGATTGTAGGAGAAAAATTATAGATTTGAGTGGAAAGTAAATCACTAAAAAGTGAATTGGCAATGTAAAAAGAAAGATTAAACAATGTATTACAAAAGATATACATTTAGAATAGACCACCCTTGCTATAAAGTGATAGCAAAAAGAAGAGGGTAATGGGTAATTAGAGAAATTAGGAATTGCAATCATGAAATAGCATATTGGAGTCGCACAATGAAATTTTATTTATCTGACAAGAGCAATTGCCATATTTCATGGTGGCTTCTATCAATTGATAGAACATGACCTAATAGATGGCGGACAGGGTTCTTACAAGTCTCATTAGGTGATAACATTACCATCCTTTTCAAATTTCTGGATGAGGAAGTCAGAAAAGGAGATATGATGCTGACTAGGAACTGTAAACGGACGAAAACAAATCACCCTGACAAAGCGTGTGCACTGGATTCTGGTATACACCAAAACACCACAAAAATTAAAAACTAATTATTCGACCGCTTGCGTCAGCGGTACAGTACAAATAATAGAAAAGAAAAATGCACGCTTTTCAATCGAACATCGTGCATTTGATTATCAAGAAATTGGATCAGAGTATCCGATATTTGGGACACTCAGTGGTACCAAGCATCATCTTGGTTTGCCGAGGAAATGGAGGAAAAGTATGAATATGTAGTGAATATTGGCACAATAACGCAGATTCTCGCGTATATGCATTAGAACATGATGAGGTTTTTAAATAGAAGAAAACAATAAGAAGTGCAAAGAATTTTATTTCCAATGCTTTTAAGCATGACCGAGATCATTGTGCAGAAAAAGTATCAAAAGCACTTCAAAAAGATTAGAAAGAAAAGCACGCTAGACCGACCAAAAGCCATAAGCGTGCGTGTAGAGTGATTTTGCTATTACTCTACTTGTATGCTACACAAGGAGAACTAAATGGAAACAGTTGATGTAATCGCACAAACCAGCTATCGAGCCACAAGTGATTGATAGCAATTTTGACTTTTAACTTGGAATAACGCAGAACTTGCGAAGTACCTTGAAGAGAAATTAGAAAAATATAATGGGTTAGTCGTTACAGGAAGATAACCTAAAAGAAATGAAATTCGTATTAAAAGGAGATTGTTTATTCGCACTAAACTAACACGATGGTGCAGATAAAAACGTGAATTAAAAAATCCCATACAACACATTACCGCAGAATTAGAACAAGTATTGAGCCGTAGTAAGTCGAGGGAAAATCCATCGCAAATCAAATCAATGAATTTGGAACAACAAGAAATGCTGAAACGTAAAAGAAACAGTATTAAACATGGTTGAAGATAAAGCACAATCATTAGGCATTAGAGAAGAATATATCGAGTAATGCCAAACCCTAAATGGTGGGAAAACAAAAGCTGCAAAAATGTCAGATGTTGCACTAGCTATTGAAGAAATGCTGAAAGGTGTGTGGAACAACAACAAAATGATGATGACTAAAAACGCAGAGCTGAAAAAGTAGAAATGATTAAGATGAAAATCGACTTATTTAATCAAAACTACGACTACCAGATACACCTATCCATCAAGAAGATTTCAAAACATCGTGTTGATAACGTTTCATTTGGTGAACTTGATAGTGTTATTGCTGCAGAGTTTGGAAAAACGCTTAGAGATTGAACTCTAAAGCGAAAGCACCACAAGAAACCGTAGTAGAAAGAGTTATAGAACAAGATGCGGTATTAGAAGTTACACCAGTTGTAGAGGAAACAGCAACAGTAACATACGTTGTAAAAGAATATCAATTCAAGACAACGTAAAGTACCATCGACACATTAATTCACTAGGTGTTGAATGGAGCGAAATTTAATGAATAGAAGTGAGACCATAACAGCAATAGCAAAAGCATTAGTAAAATTTCCAATCAGCAGTATCCGATCCAAACAGAACAAAAAGAAAATGCATTTCTAAAATCAAAGTATGTAACGCTAGACCAGTCTGCTACAGGCAGTTAGACCTGTATTAGCAAATAATGGATTATCTTTTTGCAAGTACCTTTTACAGGTGCTGATGTAGTATCTGTAACCACCATGTATTACATGAAAGGGTGAATGGTTGGAAAGCGACTCTTTCACATTGCCACTGATGAAGAAAAGACCCTCAAGGTGTTGGTAAGGGTTGTAACGTATGCATGTAGATATTCGTTATCGTCGATTCTTGGTGTGGCTTGGGATGAAGATGATGATGCACAAAAGTAATAATGAAACTGAATTAACAAAGCAACAGCATTAAAGAAATGCTTTAAATTGGCAGAAGTTAAAAACGTAGACAACAACACAGTTGCATCTTATATAAAAACCACTTTTAACAAAACATCATCAAAGATGTTAGATCTAAGTGAATTAAAACAAGTTAAATCTTGGTTGTCATCACTATGAAATGGACTGCCAAAGGTATTGAACTGTTACGCTCACCATTGGGCGTAATGGTAGTAATACCCAGCACCGCATGACAATGATTTATCAAAGATTACTACTGACAAAGAATCACATGTAGAAATCAAACGTAAAACTAAATCAAGAAGTCTAAATGTCAATTCTTATTGTTGGGTGTTATGTCAAAACATAGCACTTGAACTAAGTAAAAATAGCTATACAACAAAAGAAGATGTGTATCGAAAGGCTATCAAGGACTGTGGACATTTTACATATGTTCCAGTCCGAGAAGATGCAGTTGAACGCTACATAACAATATGGTAAGCACATGGAATAGGCTGGATAGCAGAAGATGCAGGCGAATGTAAAAAGTCTACAAGGTTATCACAACATCATGTGCTACTACAGCAGCGTTTACAACACAGAAGCAAGTTTATTGATTGTCCCAACAGATGAATGTGAACAAATCAGGTATTCAATTAGAACCTAGTGAATACATTCAATCTCTTATAGAGGGGTGGGATAGTGAACAACAGAAAGAAAAGGGATAACAAATTATATGCATTAACACGAAAACAAGCATATGAACGTGATAATGGACAATGCGTTATATGTGGCTACAGGGCGGAACAATGCCACCACATAGTGTTTCGTTCTAGGTGGTTTAGGTGAATTGAGGAAATTTAGCTTGCTTGTGTATGCAATGCCACAATCAAGCACATGGAGTGTTCGCAGAAGAGATGCGCAAAACACTTTGTAGAGGAAGTAGAAAAGAGGACAGATGAATATGAACGAATTAATCATGACAGAGCATTTGTTGCAAATAGAATGGCGTATTATCAACAAGACCAAGTTGATAAGACATTTAATAGTCGAATAATCAGCGAATTAAATGCATCCATGCATGAGTTATAAGTACTAGAGGCTGATGTAAACACTGATAATCATGTGTTGGATTTATTGGCAAGTATTGCAACTGCTTATAAACCTAATCTTACAGATGAAATCGAACGCAAATTGAATGAGGATTAGCTTATGGCCGAACGAAGAATGATGGCTAAAAGCATTATCAAGTCGATCACTTTGAAAATGCCAATAAAGTAGCCAACTGCTATATTTTCATCTTTTGCTAGATGCAGATGATGATGGATTTATCAATGCACCTAAATCTATTATGCGTGTGATAGGTGCTAAAGATGATGATATGAGAGTGTTGCAAGCCAAAGGATACACCATTCCATTTGATAGTGGTGTGATTGTTATAAAACATTGGCGAATGCACAATAGCTTGCGAAAAGACAGGTATAATCCTAATCCGCAACTAGAAAATGAACGTAAGCAATTAATCATCAATGATAGAAAAGAATATGAATTGGCAACCAACTGGCAACCAATTGGCAACCAACTGGCAACCAACGGTTACCACAGTATAGGTAAGGATAGTATAGGGTAAGTGATAGTAGGTAGATAGTAAGGATAGTGTATATAGTGGCTGTGATAAATCACAACCAACACGCACACACTTTACTCCACCAACGCTTGAAGAAGTAAAAGCATACTGCATTGAACGTAATAACAATATTGATGCGGAATACTTTATAGACTTTCAAGAGGCAAGAGGTTGGGTTCTATCTAATGGGGAAAAAGATGAAAGATTGGAAAGTTACTATACGAACATGGGGAAACGTAACACTACAATCGAAAACCTGTAAATAAGAACAGTAAGCAAAGATGCAATCCAACGTTGTTAATAACTTGATGAGTAAATTAGGTGATGGCAATGAACAATCAGCAACAGACACTGAAAGCACTATCGATGTTACAGCTAGCGTACACTACTGACATGTCAGAAGAACGCATGCTGTTATATGTGAGAATGCTCGGTGATGTTAATCCTGTTACGTTAGAGCAAGCAGTAGCTAATGTAATTAATCGATGTAAATTCTTGCCTAGCATTGCAGAGTTGAGAGAGGAATGTTCGCATTGAGTGCATAGGTGAATATGCATGATGAAGTGGAAACTGCACAAACCGGCATGGGAGAAAGTAATCAAAGTAGCAGGCACTTATGGTTATGACAATGGAAAGGAGCATTTAGAGGTATTACCTTACAAGCTGCTAAAACAATATGGTCATCATGTTCGACCCTAGAATGGGACATGAATATAATGAGGCAAGTTGCAGGGCACAGTTTATTTAAATGCCATGAGCAATTAATAGATCGTGAGAAACACCGCCAAAGAATGGCAAATCAATCAGGATAATCATGTGTTGTTGAAAGCTGGAGAAAAGGCACAACATGATAAGGCTTTGATAAGTGCAGGTCAAAAGCAAATTGAAAATGACTGCTACAGGTAACTTGGCAGAAGTAGCCAAAGAAACAAAAGCCAGTAGATTTGAACGCAGTATTAGATAATGCTGACATTTCTGAAAGAGGTAAAAGCATTACTACGGCAAGCAATAGAGGAGATAACATATGGAATACATGGGAAAGCATAAAGTGGAATTTTAGTATTAGCACCAATATCGATGCAGAAACAGAGGGCAAGCGTGGCACAAGATTACATCAGATTATCGACTATCTGAATGACAATGCAAACAATTGACTGCAAGTTAGGTAGTGAATACGATGTGAGCGTTGATGAGTGCAACGTAGAACCCAATTATATAAAGTGGAGTACTAGGTATGAAGAAACACAAAATGGCAATCCTAATCGAAATACCACTCAATGTGGAAACCGAGCAGGAAGCAACAGAGCAAATGTCAATGTTAATGCAGGCAAATGCAAAAGAGTTTGAGTGTAGTGCATGACATGATAAGAACATACAAAGGCAAGATTAATATTGAAAGGAAAATTGATATGAATACAGTACAGATTTTGAGAATTTAGCACGCGATCGCTGAATTACGTTTTACCAAAACAGGAAGAGCCGTAGCGACTTTTACAGTTGCTGCTACCAATCACATATATCGATAGTGCAACAAACGAAACAAAAAGAACAAACTGCTTTCATTAATTGCGTGCAGCATGGGGAAAACTAGAGAGGCAGTAGGTACTTGTAAGAAAGGCGAACGGCTATTCGTAGAGGAGAGAATACAAACACGTTCCTCATGAGGATGGCAACGGCCGAAAGCGGTATGTAACCGAGGTAGTTGCTAATTTCGTAGGTCGAAAATTAGAGGTGAATTTGATGGCGGTAGTAACTTTTGATAGTTTTTGAAGCCGATAATCCAAATGAAAAACATTCCATTTTAAGAGGGTGAATAAGTTGGAGGAATAACAATGCTAGTTTAAAATGAGAATGAATGGTGCTGGGCAATTGATGGACGTGTAGGGTATCTAGAGAAGAGTATAGAAGATTGTGTAAATGATTTTTGCTAAAACATATCCAACAGAAGAAGTACCAAAGATTAGAGTCGGTAATCCTTATTATGTATTTCCAACTATTGATGCGGACAGGGTTATAGAGGAATAGTATATAGTGATCTTGATGATGAAATAGAGGAATATTCGGAAGATTATTTTATTGAATGTAAAAGCAAGAACATAAAAGAGGAATTGGAAAAGAATTAACAAAATGTGTCGTAGAATGGGAAAAACGACATGGATATGATAATAGAGAATTTGTAATCTTTGAAACTATTAATCCTTTTTGAAAATGAGGAATAACAATGAAAGTAGAATTGTTTAATGATAATTTTCAAAACTTTAAAACGACTATGGAATACCAAAGGCACAATTAGTAATAGCAGATATTCCATACAATTTTAGATAATAATGCCTATGCGAGCAATCTTATGTGGTATGTAGGCGGTGATAACAAGAACGGCGAAAGCAAGAAAGCTGGTAAAGCGTTCTTCAATTCTGACTACAATTTCGAACATTGCGGAATACTTTCACTTTGCACTCGGCTATGAAGAAAGAACCTTCTAAAGAACGAGGGCAAGCACCATGCATGATTGTGTTTCTGTTCTATTTCAACAAATGCCGATGGTAATCGAATATGCACAAAAACATGGCTTTTAAAAATACATTCCTATTACTGTTTAACAAAAATTATTCCGCACAGGTATTAAAAGCCAATATGCGAATAGTTGGTGCTACTGAATATGCATTAGTGTTATATCGTAGAAACTTCGAAGTTTAACAACAACAAAATGATATTTGATCGCTTTGAATGGAAACGTGATAACAAGAATATCGTTCCTAATATCCACCCAACGTAAAAGCCTGTAAAACGTACGAAACGATTGATAGAAATATTCACAGATGAGGGCGATGTAATCATTGACCCTGTAGCTGGTAGCGTAGTACGTTAAGGGCAGCAATGAATTAGGGTCGAAGTGCATGGTTTGAGATTGACCGAAAAATGTAGCAAAAGCAAAAAGATGAAATGCTGAGTGATGTTAAAATCAAACGAATTTGATGGAATTTGCAGAATAAGGCGGTGATAAGATGCCAATCAGCATAGTAGAGATAAAGGTAGCGTGGTGAAAGTGCTATGGCGTGATGTACTGCCGATGCCAATGGTTTCCGCGACAGAGTGAGGCGAGACGAGTCCAATGTTGCTGATATTACAGGCGATGCATCCGGACTGCGTAGGTTTACCAAACATCCACCAAGAGGTGAAGTTTGTAGAAAACACTCCAATGTGAGAGGAAAGCCTATGAGCAAGCAGCAGAACACGATGCAGCACAAGCCAGACAATGGAGATATACCTATGGTCATGACATGGAGTAACAAGCCGTGGTTATTGGTAATGAAAGCGGATAGTTTCTTCCGTATCTATAAGAAAAAGTGAATGGAGTGAAGATTGTGCGCAGTAACGATAGCGGAATTAGCACCGATTAATTGTCAAAACTGGCTTGCATTGGGTGCTTGTATATACGGAAGAATGCCAATCGATAGGGCCCTTATCGATACTGGGCGTAAGGAATGGAAATAATGCACTGTAAAAGTGAGTGTTGATGAAATTAAAGCGTTAAGAGATGAGTGGGTATCAGTTTGAGGCAAATAGCTGTAATTCTGGGGATATCCTTTCAGACCGTAAGAATGAGGATGATTAATGCTGGATTGCACATGAGGGTGAAAAAGTGAAAGTAAAACGTGTGAGTGAATACGCACAACTACCAACTAGAGGTAGTAAAGATGCACGCTGGATTAGATTTATATTGCCCATTCCATATTAAAGTGCCAGCGGACAGTCAAAGAAAATACCGCTAGGGATAGCAGTAGAAATTCGAAAGGCCATATGGGTTTACTTGTGCCACGTAGCAGCATGAGTAAAACACCATTACGATGTGTGCAAAATAGCGTAGGGGTTATAGATGCGAGATTATCGAGTGAAATCGAGTATCGTATGTGAGAATGTATCTTGTAGCGATTACACAATATTTAGAGGTGATGCATCTACTGAATTAATCATCGTACCAGTAGCAATGGTTGATGTAGAGGAAGTAGTAGTTTAAGCGAAACAGAACGAGGTACTGGCGGATATGGTAGTACTGGGAAATAAGAAAGAGATATGGGCGGTGAAATATCCGCCTATCATAGAAAGGTGGGTAAAATGCCGAATTGGTGTGAAGGTTGGGTTAAATTCAGAGGGTCAAAAAGAAAGTTTAATGAAGTTTTATTAAATCTGAATTTGACGGTTTCTGAAATCCTGTGTTTGAAGAAAGATATAATGGGTTAATGCCAAATATTCCGTTTGAAAATATTTTTTAAATTCATTAGTTGAGATCTTATGTAGTGCAGAGGATGCTAAAAACTCAGATGATTACATTTATTTTGGTGAGGATAACTCGGAGTTTTTCTCTATCAAAATAAATCATGCATAGAATGTTTTGCTAGACAAGAGTTATGCTGAACTGCGACACAAAACTTGATATTAAAAGGAAATGTTACGAAAAATGCATGGAATTTATTGAGGAGTTTGAATATAACTCAAATGGTGATGAAATTCTTTATGATGTGCATGAGATTTGAAGATTACACATAGAATGTGAATGTCAACATTAGGGTTGGTTGATATGACGGCTCATAGCGGATATGTTGAACACTCCGACTTTTACATAGCCCTCAAAGCTATCAAGATGCATTTGATTTCTTATGCCAACTTGCGGTAGAAAGTGAAGAGGATGTGTTTTATATTGGTAAAGTTGATAGGTTCGATAGATGTTCGTATGACTTTTGGAATTTACGATGTAGTTAAGTTTAAATGGAATGAAGATAAAGGAGAATGGATGCAGTATGATTAAGCGTTATAAAAAGAAACCAGTTGTGATTGAAGCAATACAGTATACGCGATTGGGAAGAGTGTGTGAAATTTTGTGGAAAAGGACTTTATATGCTTTTATTGAAAACAAACTTCTCATTAACACATTAGAGGGGCAATATAGAGCGTCGTTAGGGTGATTACATCATCAAAAGGTGTTAAAGGTGAGGTTTATCCGTGTAAAGCCTGATATATTTGAAATGACATATGAAGAGGTATAACTATGAACGATAAACAATTTACGGATGAACTATTTAAACTGCATGTATGATCTAGGTTATAAATTTGCGGAAATATCTTATTGCAATATATATTTTTGGAAAAATAAAAAGAAAATTAGGACTATTTACACCTAGAATTAACGTGGATTGTACCTGTTTTTAAAGTAAATGATCGGATGATTAACATTGAAGAATATCTAGGTATTGTTGACTGGGGGTAAAGTAAAGGTTGATACACCTATATTAGTTGATGAAACAGAAAGACTGCAAGTGAAAAGACATTTTGCGAGATTTGATGGTGAACACGTGATTACTATGGTAATGGTCGTTCGAGTTGGACTTTTGATAGTACTGAAAGCATATCACTAAATATGTAAAACTAGCAGAGGTATAAAAGTTTTTTGGCATGGTATTGCGTAAAAATCCTACTAAGAAAAAGGTGTTATCCATTAAATGCGGAAACGATGAATGCACACCTAGGGTATATGAAGGTTTTCTATCTATATCATTATATACAAAGCACAATAAATGGTGGTTTAGGGTTGAATATCCGTTATTGTGTGGCTTTACAGATAATGATGTAAAACAAATAAAAAGCAATGGCACAATATGATTATGATAAGTGTTTCAAAGCATGAGGGTGAGTAATGGTTGAATGAACCTACAAAAGTGAAAAAGATTAATTAGTAGTGCTAGAAAATACCTTGAGCCTGTAAAGACAGTTGATGAGCAAATAAAATCGATTGCAAAAAGAAAGAGCAACTACGATGTAACATTACATCGATTAGTGCTATTGATTACTCAAAAGATAGAGTAAGTGGTGGCGGTGTACCGTGGATTAGAAAACAGCGTGGCAAGATTCATCGACACGGAGAAGGAACAACGCAGACGGATTGATGAATTGAGTGAGTACAAGTGCGATGTAATCAACACGCATCAATAGCCTAACAGAAGAAATAGGCGGTACAATGTTACGTTATGAATACCTACTTGGAATGTCAGCCAAACAAGCACATTCGGTTTTTGAGAACCAATTCAACGAAAGACAGGCTATGAGATATAAAGAAAAAGCATTGATTGAAATAGGCAGGTTGAAATGTCAGTAAATGTCAGTAAATGTCATGAAATGTCAGTATAAACACCTAAAAACATATAGTAGAATATAAGGTGTAAGAGTTGCCAATGAGCAACTCTAAAAACTAAATAGCAATTGAGGTGCGGTTTTATATTTTGTATTTGAAAATCAACGAGTATTGTTTCTAAGTCATTACAATCTATATTATTTTCTAACTGCACCGCACCTCTTATATTGCATTTTGTAAACTAATACCACACATATAATCCTTTACAATATTGCAATAACAACCAACTATACGTTTCATGAGATAAAACCTCAAGCGAAAAATGTATATACTACAAAACAACTGGCGGTATTAGTTTAGAGGTGTAATTGCATACTGAAAACTAAAGCTATATACGTTCTGTAGAACCGAGTATCTTGGTTAGTGATAATAGTGGCAGTGCTAGCCGTGATTACAATTTATATGCTCGTGTTGGTGAATATCTCAACTATATAACTTTGGTTTTGAGTATGCAATAAAAAATGAATAAAACTATCAGCATAATGAGGGTATATCCACGGCGATATATCTCATTTTGTATAAAGTTATCAAAAGGGGAGAAATGATGATTGACATATTGTGTTGTAAAAAGCAAATGCTTAAACAACAAGAAAGGAAAATGCACGACTAATGTCATTTGAGATATGACGAATTATGCAAACATATATCACACAGGGGAATGCAAGAAGAAAGTACATGCGGTTTGATGTGTGCGATCTAATGGGAAGTTAAAGCGGAAAGGTGGTGAAGTACTAAAAATGATTAATGCAATTAAACAATTCATTAAAAGACAGAGCGTTATTTAAACGTGCTGCACAAGATTTAGATAACAAAGACCTACAGGCAAAGCAAAATATGCATTTGAACATCGTGAAGATAACGTGTTAAGCATTATTGATTGCCTCAGCCATTGTGTGCGGTGTATTGATTATAATCGGTATTGTGTGGTGCTTGATGTGAATTATCAACCAATGATAAAGAAACTGCTCAAAAGCATTACAGATGAACGGCAGGTGGTATGAAGTTGATGTAAAGGCAATCGTGGAGCAAGTATGATAAGCCTTGCAAGGTATACATAGTCAGTCGAATGTACACAGAGGAAGAGTACAAACTAACATTTCCTCATAAGTACAAAAAGGGTAAGACCTTTAAACAAGGACAACTCTATAAGAAAGAAAGTGAGTACAGTAGCACCAAGCAACACGAGGTGTGTTACTTTTTAGATTAGAACATATAAAGGTGGTGATTGATATATGGCAGATGCTAGCACCTTAACAGAAAAAGAACGAATATTTGCAGATGAGTATATCAAGACTACCAATGCAACACAGAGTGCAATTAAGGCTGGGTATGCAGAGAAAAGTGCATCAAGTAAGGGAAGTCAGCTGTTAAGAAAAGTAAAGGTACGTAAATACATAGATGATGTAATGGAAAAGCGAAGTAAAAACACAATCGCAACGGCTGATGAAGTATTGGAGTACCTAACTAAGGTTATGAATGGCGAAGAAAAAGATGCATTCGGTTTGGATGCCTCGATTGCGGATAGAACCAAAGCAGCCGAGTTATTGGGTAAACGGCACATGCTATTTACTGATAAGGTAAAACTTGATGCAGAAATAGAGATTGATATATCCGACCGCATGAAACAAGCAAGGGTGAAATCAGATGAAGTACAACAAGGCACAACTGATTGATGCGTTGGGTTCGTTTACGCATGATCCATTAGGCTTTGTATATTTCGCATTCCCTTGGGGAGAAAAGAATACTATCCTTGAACGTTTCGATGGGCCAGATAAGTGGCAGATTAAAATCTTGAAAAAGATTGGTAAAGAACTAAAGAAAGGGAAAAGTCTTTCTAAAGCAATACAAATTGCGATTGCATCTGGACATGGTATCGGAAAATCAACATTGGTATCATTTTTGATTTTGTTTGCCATGGCTACTCACGAAAACACAAGAGGAGTAGTTACTGCTAATACAGAAAAGCAGTTAATATCTAAAACATGGCCAGAACTTAACAAATGGTACAACTTATTTATTGGTAAGGAATTATTCACGTATACGGCTACTGCATTGTTTAGTGCTGATAAACTATATGAAAAAACGTGGCGGATAGATGCTATTCCATGGAGTGAGAGTAATCCAGAAGCATTTGCAGGATTACACAATCAAGGAAACAGAATACTTATCATATTTGATGAAGCATCAGCTATATCTGATAGTATTTGGGAAGTAACAGAGGGCGCTTTAACAGATAAAGAAACAGAAATTATATGGTGTGCTTTTGGTAACCCTACACGGAATAGTGGCAGATTTAGAGAGTGTTTCAGAAAGTATCGTAAATATTGGTATACAGAACAAATAGACAGTCGAACTGTTAAAGTATCAAACAAAGCGAAATTACAAGAATGGGTTGATATTCATGGCGAGGATAGCGATTTTGTAAAAGTGCGTGTAAGAGGGATATTCCCTAGTGCATCGGACACACAATTTATATCCGCATCAATCGTTGATGAAGCACAAAAGCGAATGTACAGAGTTGGTGAGTTTAATAACTTACCTGTAATTATCGGTGTAGACCCTGCATGGACTGGTGGCGATACATTAGAAATCGTGATGCGTAATGGCTATTCCATGAAATGCTTGGCAACGATTGAAAAGAATGACGATGATATGCGTATGGCTAACCTAATAGCACAATTCGAGGATGAATATAAAGCTGATGCGGTATTCATTGACCAAGGCTACGGCACAGGTATTTATAGTATCGGTAAATCAATGGGTAGAAAATGGCGGTTAGTTGCCTTTGGTGGTGCATCGCCTAACAATATGTACCTCAACATGCGAGCATACATGTGGGGCGAGATGAAAGAGTGGCTAAAAGAGGGCGGTTCAATTCCTAATGAGCAAGGATTGTATGATGACCTCGTAGGGCCAGAAGCGATCATTGATAAAAACGGCCGTATCCAACTGGAAAGCAAAAAGGATATGAAAGAGCGTGGCTTACCATCACCGAATAAAGGCGATGCATTAGCCTTGACCTTTGCATTTAGGGTCACTAAAAAAATAAATGGCAATCAAAAGAGGGTGGCGAATACGGAATACAATCCGTTTAAGTAAAGGGGGTATGCGAATGTGCATGAAAAACAAAATGCCTGATGTTAAACAGCCAGCACCAGCACCAGTAGTACAAACTGATGACTTGACGAAAAAGGATGAACAATGGTTCACCAATAAAAAACGTAAAAAAGCTGGGTTTGATAGTACTATCTTGGCTAGTGCATTAAATCAAGGCACAGGCAAATCTACATTGGGTGGCTAATATGAGTGGTACTATCTTATCAAATCTAGCAAGACAACCGACTGAAAACAAGTTGATTAAGCCTAAAAACTATGGGCGAATTAAAACTAAATTTAATCAGATGTTCGACAACCGTCAAAAAGTACATTGTAAGGTGGAAAGATATTCGAGACTATCAACTACTATTTCTTGGTGTATTTGATGATGAACAAGACCAATCAAAAGTACACACCGATAAGATTAATAATGGCGTAGCATGGGAAAGTTGCCAAATATTTGCTAGTGGTGTAATGAGTGGCATGACACCCTAGCCGAACAAAAATGGTTTAAATTGACTATGGAAAATGCAGATGTACAGCGAATAGTGAAGTGGCGGGAAGTGTTAGATGAACGTGAAGAGATACTATATGCATTTGCAAAATCTAATTTCTACAACACAGTACATCAAGTGTAGTGGAATTACCATTTGGACAATCGCCAATGAGCGTAATGCCAGATAGTAAAGCAGGTGTACGCTTCATCCTATCCAATCGGTACTTATGCATTAGAGTGCGGAAGTAATAGTGATGTAAATACGTTTGGTCGAAAGTATCGAATGACTGCTGATCGAGATAGTCGAGAGTTTGGATACAACGCTTGTCCAATAAATGTTAGAAATGCATACGATGATGGTAAAAGGCAATGCGAAAACATTTATTGTGTGTTGGTTGTGTTACCGAACAAAGACCGCAAAGGTACAATTGGCAATAAAAACATGCCTTACTCATCCATCTATTGGATTGATGGCAGTCGAGAAGATGAAGTATTAAGACATAGCGGATTTAATGAATGGTCCTATTCGATTGCTAGACACTACCACTCATGATTTGAGCGGTTATGGCAAAGGAGTGTGCATGGTTCGCGACAAGCAGATGCACGAATGCTGCAACTACTCGAAAAGGTTTAGTAACAGCTACTGAACTCGGTATTAAACCGCCGATGAGTGCAACTTCCGATGTGATTGGTAATGTAAATCTGTTTCCTGGTGGTATTACGGAAATTGATACAGGCGGTAAGGTTGAACCTGTATTCAATGTTGGAATTGATGTGGCGAATGTACAAGCTAAAATACAATTCGTATCTGAAAGCATTAAACGTGCTTATAGTGCTGATTTATTCTTGATGCTTGATAACCTTGGTACTGCACAGATGACAGCAAAGGAAGTCATGCGAACGTACACAAGAGAAGTTACAACAATTAGGCCCTGTAGTTGAACGCTACAATCTAATTTCTTAATCGATTATTGAACGAACCTATGCGATATTAGATCGTGCAGGTGTATTTCCGCCGATTAGCGATGAGCTGGCGGAACAATTAAACGGACAAGATGTGAAGATTGAATATATTTCACCATTGGCACAAGCACAAAAGGTATCATCTTTGACATCTATTGAGCAGTATTTTGCATTTCTGATGTCATTAGCACAGGGCAATCCTAACATCTTACAAAAGTTTAATTTTGAAGAGGCGGCAGATTACTATGGCGTAAATCTCGGTGTACCTGCAAAAGTTATTGTATCCAATGACGAATACGATGCTAAGTTAGAAGAACAACAACAGGCACAACAAGAACAAGAGGAGCAAGCACAAATGATGCAAGCAGCACAATTAGCACCACAAATGGCTAGTGCGGCTAAAACAAGCAACCGATGCAGACAGAATGATGGAAACCCTGTAATGCAACAGTTAATGGGAATGAGCGTAGGTGTGTAGATGAAAACTAAACAAGAACGAATACGAGAGCGTGATATTGAGGCTCTTAACCACGTACTAAGTACTGAACTTGGTAGGTGGTTTTTTTGTAGGCTTTTAGACCATACCAACATATTAAAGCAATCGTTCACAGGTAATTCAAAAACGTTTTTCAACGAGGGAGACGTAGGGTTGGTTTAACCCATGAATATGCTCGGACATATTGGAGATGGTGTTGAGGGTGCAAAAGATATCACCAAGCACAACTGAATATATCCAACAGCAAAAACTATTTAACGATTTAGAAAAGAAAGGTGAATAAACCACATGGCAGAAGAACTAGAACAAGGCACGAATGATAACACAACGAGTGCGGAAAGTGGTACACCACAAGAACCGAACACGCAAAATAACACGATTTTAGGCGGTAGTGGCGGTGATAATAACACCGACAAAAACACAGAGCCTACTGTATATGATTTCTCAACTGCATTCGAGGGTGGCGAAGTCGACCAAACCATTGCAGATGAGTTTTTCCAAAGATCCTCAAATGGTGTAGGGTGCAACGCAAGGAACAAGCAGTAGAATTGGCTAAATTCGGTAGTAAGTACGCTGCTGATTTAGTGAGTGCTTATGAAACACAAAAGCAACAAGCATTAGATGAACAGTACAAAGGCTATGCAGAAACCGCAAAAGAAACATTAGGGGTTAAATTTGATGAAACTGTAAGTCAAGCGGCCAGCAGGTAGAGGACAGTAGAAAAAGACAATTCCTAATATCCGTGAAATTTTTGGCAGAAAAATGGCTTAGGTAATCGGTTAGAAGTAATTCGACTATTCGCACACATTGCCAATATGGCAGGTGAAGATAACAACGCAGGAATGGAAGCCCTGCAAATCAAATCACAACAGAGAAAGATTTGGCGGATGCTATTTATAAAAGACAGTGTAAAGGAGATTAATATATGGCAATCGGAGTAATGAATCCAACAATTTTAGACATCACAAAACGCATGGAGGGTGATGGAACACTTGGCAATATCGTTGAACTTATGGAACAGACGAATGAGTGTTAACAGATATGACAATGCTTGAAGGCAACTTACCTACAGGTAATATCTCTACTATTCGTACTGGATTACCTAAAGTCGCATGGCGTGTATTTAATGACGGTGTAGAACCAAGCAAATCTACAACCGCACAAGCTACTGATACTTGCGGTATGCTGAGGCTTATGCTGTAGTAGACACGTGATTTAGCAGATATTTCTAATAACGCAAAAGAATTCCGCCTACAAGAAGATCGTGCTTTCTTGGAATCGACTGAACCAAGAAACTGGCAACTACACTATTCTATGGCTCTAAGGCTATGCCTGAAAAATTCGTAGGCTTTACACCTCGATATTCTGATAAAACTGCTAAAAGTGGTGAAAACATTATCGATGCTGGCGGTACAGGTGCTAACTTAACATCTATTTGGTTAGTAGTATGGGGCCTAACACAGTACAGTATTTACCCTAAAAGGCTCTACGGCTGGTTTCAAATGGGATAATGATGGCGTGAGTCGATGTAACTACTAATGATGGTATACAAAGCATATCAAACACACTACCAATGGAAGGAATGGTTTAACCGTTCGTGATTGGAGATATGGTTCGTATCTACGCAATATCGATGTAACTAAATTGACTAAAAACGCAGCAACAGGTGCTGACCTCATCAACCTAATGATTGATGCAGAAGAAAAAATCCCTAACTTAGGTATGGGTCGTGCGGTATGGTACATGAACAAAACTGTTCGTGGTTATTTGCGTAAACAACTCAACGAGGGACACAAATACCAAACTGCTGCAGGTCAAGAACCAGGTAAGATTACAGTTGATTTCAATGGTACACCAGTTAGACGTACTGATGCGTTGATTGTTGGTGAAGAACAAGTTAGATAATTAGGGGTAAATGACGTATGCACAGATAGATAAGAGAATATTTTTACAACAAACAAGCCATCACATCAATACATCCTCACCTGCAGTATATAACGGTGGCGGTGATGCGTATAAAGCACCATGGCTAGTAATCCGCATCGACAAAGATGTAACAGGCACACCACTATTCAATGTGTATACATCCAATAAGGAAAATATGGAAAGTGCGGTGTTGTTGCACGGCATTACTTTACCTGCTAATGCGAAAGCTGGCACAGAAGTTGTAACACGTTTAGGTCAAGGGGTCAAACAATACATCAAAGTTAATGCTAATAACATGACTGGTGGTACAATTTCCTCTTTCTTGGTGTTTGATGTGAATATGATCTCAGAGGTGTAGTTTATGTTAGTAACGACAAAAAGAAAATTTACTTGTGCGAATACGGCGTGGTTGAAGAAGGAACAGAAGTAGATGTTTCTGATGAAATCATCGAACAGTTTGGTGAAGAAGTGTTTGATGGCATCGTAAAAGAAAATGAAGAACCTGTTGAAAAGCCAAAGCGTGGTAAGAAAACAGAAGAATAACAATTTAAGAGGGGTGCTTATGCATCCCTCTTTTTCACTATAAGGGGGCAATATGACACCTACTGATATTTGTAATATGGCTTTAGTCTTATCAATGGTGGTAGGATATATAGCCTTGATGAAGAAAAACGGAAAACAGCTAGACAATGCAGGGCTGCACTACGATGCTACACGAAAGATGCTATTATCACAGTTTGAGTGGAATTTTTGCACGAAAGCGTGAGAAGTGCATCCAATCAACACATAAATTGGATGGCTATCAATTTGCTATATGCATATCCTGAAAAAATGCTTACGTGTTTTAGGGTTATTCCTAAAGGTGAACGGTTTAGAGCGGAAAAACCAAAAGAATATGATGTGTTCACTTTTCGACGATAACACAAAAGTACATAGTAAGTGATGTACCACTTGCGTACATTGATTATGTGTACGATGTGAAAGATATAGATATATTTAGTCCTGTATTTGGCAAGCCTTGAAGTCAAAAATGGGTGCAGAGTTAGCCATGCCGTTAACTGGTAATAGTGGTTTATTTGACCAATGCTATAAGTTGTATCAAGCGGCCACACAAGAGGCTAAATCATTGAGTGCTAAGGAACGTGAGGCAAGATATGCCTTATGTTTCAAATTATCTCAAAGGTAAGGAGTTGGTGAGTATGAAACCGTTGTATATTCCACAACTAGCCTTTTACTACTGGTGAAATCTCGCACACGATGTATCTAGGCAGTATGATCAGAACAATTTAAAAAGTGCTTTATTGGTGGCAGAAAATGCGGTCATTAGACCTTACGGAGCGGTGGCTAGACGGCAAGGTTCAGAATATATGGGGCAAGTTAAAAACAATGATAAGTCAACACGCTATTTGAATTTACGGCCGAAAAAGAACAAATCGTTTCTCACTTGAAATCGGTGAGCAGTATATCAGGTATGGCGGAATGGAATTTATACAGGTATCGAACTAGAAACACCATTTGAAAGCGATGCTAGTCGATAAATTGAACTGCATCCAAAGTGGCGATGTAATGTTCATTTGTAGTGGCAAGTATCCAGTAAAAACGTTATCACGATATAGTGATACAGACTGGAGATTTTGATGCGTACAAGCTATCAGAACAACCATACGGCGAAATCAACACAGACAAAAGAAAGTACTGTAATCTTGAATGGCGATACCTTAGCAGCTACAAAAGATATATTCAATGCTGATATGGTTCACTCTGCAATGCAGATTGAACATTATGTAAAAAGCAATCACGACTAACAGTACTGGTACAGTAATTGAAAGTAGTCGATGGGGTA